>Ga0181464_1000499_pt1 | contig 15950 bp, 20 predicted proteins | sample InSIn2gowninarea_FD_119074 | JGI IMG/M metagenome (GOLD analysis project Ga0181464, IMG submission 119074) | Clean room microbial communities from NASA Spacecraft Assembly Facility at Jet Propulsion Laboratory, Pasadena, California, USA -... ...
GAGCAAGGCTGCTAGCGCTAGCTCCCAGGTCGTGGCCGAACAGGATGAGACTGACGAGTGGCCAATGTCACCTTCGGAAGGCAAGAAAGATCGTCGAGTCGGTGTCGTTGTGGAGAGCAAGCTCGACCTCGACAACATGGAGGTCATGTCCGCGTCCGTGCCAGTGGAAAGGAAGCGATACTCCATGATGAGGAGGGAGAAGCAAGACGACGTTCCCACATTGCGTCGAGCAGGGACGCCTCTCTTCCCCTTTTATTCGAAGCCCAGCGAGGCGCAAAGCGAAGATTCCGTCAGCCCGGACGTCTTGCCGCCCAAGGGCAGTCCAGAGATCACCATCAGCGTTGTTGAGGAATCGGGCGAGATCCGTCCGATTCCCCTGAGCCATGAGCCCGTCCACTTCCCTCGAGACGAGTCAGAGAACAGTCTCCAGGATCCGAGTGCTTGGCGAGCCCAGAGTGGCGAGATGATTCGTGAGCTATTCTGGTTGCCAAGCACTCAGGGCGATGTCACGGATGTACCGACCACCCCGACTCGACCGATCTCCCGACCACCATCACCTGCCGTCATCCACTCCGACTCGGCGGGGGCGTCGCCAGGGAGAGAACGAAAAACGAGTTGGAGCAATGCAGCAAGAGGCTGGTTGCGAAGCGAGTCCAAGACAGACCCAGAGGCGCAAGTCGAAAAGGGTTTTGGGTACGTCAGAGTATCGTGATTGCATCCGGATCAAACAGTCGCTAACGCCTTTCCCCAAACTCTTTAGCCCTGGGCGTGGGGGGGACCTATCAAACACTCTAACGTCGACGCGGGACGATCGTCCGTCGACTCCTGCTCCGGAGAAGAAGAGCTGGAAGCGTTATTTGGGCGGTGGCTCTTGATAGACACGGAGCGCGACAACGAGCCTTGCGAGCCGGATTCGCTCGAGCGAATGCTTCCCCGACGATGTCCTGACCAGTGCTTGGCATGGCTGATGTAAGGCTCGTTCTCGTGTCCAGCGCTCATGGAAAATGACGTTGACGTAGACTCGGACCGGGTCATCTCGCCTACCACGTCGCTCTTTTCCTCTTCCTCGAGCACGACCGAGACGGGACTGGTCACAAGAGGCGGGCCGAGGACGATACTACCGGCAGACTCTCTGGCTCGAGCGTTTTCCTGACTGATCACCAAGGACAACGGTCGGATACCGCCTCGCAAGCTGGTCTGCCTTTGATGCGCCCTTGGGGTCATCTCCGCAAGCCTAGGAGAAGCTAGACCCGCGCCAGGTGATAGGATACTGCTACTGATGGACGAAGCGTTTCTGGAATGGGTCGGTGCAGGTCCATAGAAAGTCGTCGTCGGCGACATCGGCCCATTCATCAACCCGGCCTTGCTCAACATCCAGCTTCGCCGTTTCTCTCGTCCTTCTCTACGAGCTTCTTCGATGATCCGTCTTTGGCGCTCGTCTTCGGTCTCTCGAGGATCGAAAGGGAGCGTCGGGGAGGTCTCCGTCAACACGGATGCGGCCGAAGTCAGGCTTCGCGGCTCTGATGGCTGAAACATACTAGCCAACGCCTGACTGTGAAGATGCGCAAAGTCCTGAGAATGTCGTTGCAAGAACCTCTGTTGCATCTCTTCCGTATCTCGGATCTCTTCAATCGACTCTTCATCACCTCGATCGTCTTGTATCGTCCGTCGAGGTCCTTTTTCTTCTTCTTCTTCATCGTGTCCACCGATCACACGCTGTAAATCCCGGCTTCGACGATAAACGTCCTCCTTGTTACTCTCAATCCCGAGTCCCGCCGCTCTGACGGTACTTCCCGTTCCGGGTGTCCTTCCAAAGACGTGCCCCGTCTCGCTGGCCTCGCTACTCCGTCTCCTCCCCGTCCACGCCCTGGGCGTAGCTTCATCCCTCAGATCAACCCGTATGGTCGTCGTCATCGACCTTGGCGACCCCGACCCCGAGGTGGATGTAGCTCCTCCGAAAGTGGTCACCGTCTCGCTCCGTTCCCGCGAAAAGCCCTTCCCTTGACCCTTGGACGACGACGAAAGGGAGGCGAAGTTCGAAGCGGTGCCAGTGGAGATGGAAGAATATTGCCATCCGGCTGGATCTTTCCTGTCAGCCCCGCCACCTCGGGAAGAGATGCTCCCAAACCCGCCGTCTAGTTCGGCAGATGAGGGGAGGTACCCGAATTCGACCATGTTCGTCGATGAAGCTGAAGCTTGAGAAGTCGGGTACCGGGCGAGCGGGTGAGAGTCTTCGAGGTTCATCATCGATTTGAGGCCGTACCGCCCGATATGGGATTCTTCGGAGAGGACCTCGCTTTCTCCCATAGTCATCTCCATCACTTTGCCCGAATCCCGCCTGTGCATATCCCTGACAGTCGCTCGTCCGCCAAACAAGTCCCGGGTACCGACATTCTCGTTATCCTGATTCTTGTCCGTCCGAGAGTTTAACAACGGGACGCTCCTCACGCTCCTCAACCGACTGGCAAACCGACCCGTCCGTTCCTTTTCCCGCTCTTCCACCCCCGTCGACCGTTTCATCCTCAACCCAGACTTGTCATCCTGGTTCTCTTTCCCCTCGGGTAAAGATGAAGTGAAAGGCTCTTTAGACGACTTTTTCGTCCGGACCGTCGAACCCAATCCGGACTTTTTGCGCCTCAAGATGCGTTTCGAGGGGGAGATCTTGGGCTGAAGAACGATCCCCGGTTGAGATAGAGGTTGGGGTTGATAGTGTCGAGGAAAAGTCCCAAAGGCAGCTGGAGACATTTCTGGGGAAGTCGGAGGTGTGGCGAGCGGTTTAGGTTGAGGAGGAGGGGGTAGGGAGAGGGGATGACGCGTTCGAGAGGTCATCTTGGGTGTGTCGCTTGAGAGGTCGTGGCAATGGTGGTGATAACGTGGTGGCTGTTCAGGCCGTGTATGCAGTTGAAGGGTTAATGAATGTGATTATTCTGAAAAGAGTGTGTAGTGTATTGAGCCGTGTGCTACGGGATCGAGGTGAAAGATGCCACGATAAGTCTCGCCTTTCCACCGCATCGTTGTCTCAGAGAAAATGCTCACCCAGAAAGAGAGTATTGCGTATCAAGCCAAGACCATCGTCATCGTTCGTGCCGCCGACCAGTAGCAACCAAGTCTTGTGTCCTAAAGGATAGTGAGGTATCGCTGGGTGGACGAGAGGTAGGTTGCAGGTTGATTCGATGTAGACCTCGAGGCTGATGCTTGACGATTATAGAGTCTACCCTTGATCCTTGAACACCTTGAGTTGGACGCTTTTGTTGATTCGACCCAAGGAGTCGAGAAGGAAAACTTTCTTCTTGATGATACGCGTCGGGATCGTCGCTCAGATCACTCAAAGGAGGTGCGGGTGAGCAGAGGAGAGAGGACAGGGAGAAGGGCCAGATGGACTGATGATGCGCGGTGGTGATGGCGGTTATACGAAGGTGTCGCTGAAAGAGCAGTAGTCGATGTCAAAAGAGCGTAGCTAGTAGGTCGAGGTTGTCAAAAGAGTGTAGAGGTAGTCCAAGTCAATGAGGTCATGCAAAGAGCGAGAGGGTAGCCACGTCGTCGTCCACAAGAAGTTTGATGAGATTGTTGTTGATGGAACTTTGATGGTCGTCGTCGTTCCAAATCGAATGTTTCAGTTCGAAACAGAACGACACGAGGCGGAAGGAGAGGAATGTCGGGTCGTGAAAATAGAATCCGTGATGATGAGGGTCGTAACCGAGAGAAAGATCGATCAAAGGAATGTAAGGGTCCTTTGGGCCACGATTATGATGTTGATAGTACCATCGACTTGCAAGCCGGCATCTCGCATCTCGATGCGATGTCCTCGACCAGGAAAAGCTGCGAACACACCCGATGCGATGTTGCACGATGATGCTTGTTTGCAACACAGGAATCCGGGGAATAGACCTGGGGTACAAACTTTAGCCGGGGAGGTTTGTTGACAAACAAACAAACAGGGGCGTCAGTCAGCCGGAATTTGGTATTCGCTTCCGGTGTCTGTTAGTGTTGTGCGTACGTAAGCTAGAAGCGGAAGTATTTTGCAGGTGGATGGATGTTTTGTTTTTCGGTTGGGAGTGACGCGACTGATGCCCGAGGGCCGAAGTGTTTCAGCTGCGGGCTCATGATGGCTAGTTGCGACGGATATGCCAGGCTCCCTTGATCAAGGATAAGAAAGGGGATATTTTTGTAGGCACCCCTTTGTCTGTTCGGCGTCAACCCAGGGACTGGTGACTATAAGGTCTACAGACGTAGCGCATGTCGATCTATGGCTCGCTAGCCCCAGCGTCCCTCACCAACCTGCAACATTATTGGGACCTGATTTCATTCCGAGATTTCCCGTCGCCTACATTCCCGTGCCTTGCCAAACGATGGCAGACGAACACGAGCGCCCCAGAGCCGGCCCTTTCGCTGTCACCACCGCCGCAAATGGAACCTCTCAGGGGCAAGATGCTACGGGTTCCCTTCCTACTTTGATCGCCTTCCGTGTGACACCAGAAGGAAACGTGATACTGCATGTCACACAGAGTATGGACGTCCCAAAGACACAAGGGAGCTACTACACCCGAGTGTTTTGGGTCGGACCAAAGGCGCTCTCGACCAGTCTGAACGAACAGATCCGGCAATATTTCGATGCCGAGGAAGGTCATGTCCCGTTGAAGGAGTCATTGTTGAGCGCAACATTGCTTGCCGTCTACAAGATCATGGGGCAAGACATGTTTAAACGGCATTGGATAGAGGACGCTGGCCATGTGAGGTTTGAATGCAACACCGAGAGTAGTCTCTACCCAATGATCGGTTATCCCGGTGGCAGACTCTTTCCTCCTGGCAATTTCGCCATCGATAAAGCTCGTTGGCATGAGCAGAGGCATCTCACAAAAGCAATCGAGAATGCATCCGATCGATTCCAGAGAGGGCATCAAGCCTACACTCATTGGTTTGAGACTGATACTAGCGGTCAGATCGCCCTCGGCTCCGTATCTTTGGACGAAATTATATCCACAGAGATTTATCAAGTGGGCTCAGCATCCATTCCGGGCAACCTTACTGGCTCAATCGTCGAGTTCGACCCGTCTATGAACCGCCTGTCCCCTATGAGCATGGGATACCCAGTCATCTTCAACTCTACCGAGTTCACGCCATTCTCATTTGCCAGCGATGAAAGTCGACAGAGTAAAAGGTGATGCATCTGGATCGCCGATCCCGCATCGTTTGTCAAGCAGCGGTTCTGTGGGATCTGCCTATCATCGTATATAAGCGCTGTACCTATATTTTCATCATATCCACTTTATTAAGTGGGAAGAGGCCATGCGTTGCGGTCTAGATGGGTCCTCGACAAGAACGATGGAGCGGGACCGGCTGTTGACAAAAAGAAGGACTGACAACGCGACGCCGTGATCATATCACTTCTTGTTCCGGAAAAGCCTTTCCGACTACTGCTTGCATGGCGATGATGTTGTTGACGAAGCATGAATAAGAATACAACACTATCAATCTAATGGTCTAGACAAGGACCGTTACACGTCGGTCTGGTTTGGTATGGCTACAAGAGGGTCATCCTGTTTCCGCTCCTCACGACGAACTCGCAGAAATTCGATCCGATACCGCTTTGATTGACTCTCTGATGATCCCCAAGGCCCGCTCAGCCTCCTCTTCCGACACGATCAGCGCGGGCACCAATCTGAGCACGGGGTAAATGGAAGTTGTCAATATGACAAGGTCTCGGTCGTAACATTCGTCTTGAACCAGCTTGTTAAGGTAGGAAGGCAATTTGACGTTTCCGCCTTGAGAGTGCTGTCGAGTGATCGGAGACGCGGGGTCCTTGAACTCGATGGCGATCATAAGCTGGTCGTCACCGTAATGTCAGTAATCGGATTCCTCGCAGACGCTGGTATATACGCTCTATCTCGAGCTGTTTCGACTTACGCCGATCCCTCGCACTTCTGCGATCATCCAGCCCCCATTCTTCTCATCCGCTGCGATCGCCCTCAGTCCGGCAAAGATCTGGTCTGACCTCGATTTCACATTGGAAAGTAGGTCGGTCTGCATCATCACATCGGTCGTGGCTACCGCTGCTGCGCAGGACACGGCGTTCCCAGAATATGTGCCGCCCTGAATTCGCGAAAAAGACGGTCGGCCGGGTGTGGTGTTTGTTAAAACCATGTACTCCCAGTTGGCATGTGAAGACTCTGTATCACAACTCACCAATGATCCGGCCGGCATGCAATCCATGATCTCTTTCCTGGTGACAATCCCGGACAGCGGCATTCCGTTCGCAAAACCCTTAGCGATCGTGATGAGGTCGGGGACTACGCCACTGTGCTCAATGGCGAACATCTTGCCGGTCCGACCGAAGCCTGTTTGGATCTCGTCCGCAATCATGAGGATGCCGTGTTGGTCGCATACTTCGCGAATCGCACGCAGGTAGGCGGGTGGGCAAGGCACGTACCCGCTGGATGCGATGAAACGAATTTGCATAACGAGAAAGGCAAGAGAATGTGACGACCACGTAGGAATTGGAGAGAAAGGGTCGCGAAAGGAAAATCGGTCAGCAGACCATTTTAATCGAAATCAATTCGCTGCTCACCCTTCTCCAATGACGGGTTCGATGAAGATCGCCGCGGTGTCCTCAGGCGCGGTCTGCTGGGCCAGCACCTGCTTGAGCTGATGGACTGCTTGATCGACCAGGACTTGCTCGGGAGTATCGATCGGAAGACCCATGGCGTGCCAGTACGGGTAGGCAGTAGTGTACACGCAAGGCTATAGCAGGAGGAGTGATGGGGATTGGTCTCATAAGTATTCGGTGGCGTTCGATCGGTCAATCGAGATTGAAGAATATTCCGCAGCGATCCTCACCATGAGAGGCCCGGTCCCAGCGAAGAAGTTTGTCTTCGAGCGAGTCAGCGCAGCAGCACCTGAGTCGTCCGCAGAATGGAAACTGGTCAGCTATCGACAAAGCATCGAACAGCAAGACCTGAGTTGGGAAAGCGACGTACCACTCGTCCGCCCGTGATAAGCTCCCTGCATAACAACGATGTTGTTCCTCCGGGTCTTCATTCTCGCAACCTTGATGGCGGCCTCGATGGCCTCGCTACCCGAGTTCCAGAAGAAGAAACTGGACAACTCGCCCTTACCGGCCGGTTCGAGCATCGGGACTAGGTTCTTGACGAGCTTTACGTAGGGATCGGACAGAGCGATGGCGCATTGGACGTGAATGACTTGTTGTGCTTGATGAATGATGGCGGCAGTCACGGCTGGGTGACAGTGGCCGAGGGAAGTGACACCGATACCCTGTCGAGGTAAAAAGCAGAAGAGATACACCGGATGAGAAACGATATAACGGGGATGGAAAAAAGTTCATCCGAAAGTTCTCGAAACCACGCGCCGGCGGAGGGGGGGTGAGTCGCAAACTTACAGCAGTAAAGTCTAACAACTCTCTACCATCCTAAAGGCAGAGGACGTGCATATTGACAAGAAAATCAGTTCTCTCCGACCGTGATTCCATTCCATTTCTTTTTTCGGTAACGCGAAACGAGCACAGAGACGCTCTTCCCGATCGATCCCGTTCGACAGACTCACGCTCGTGACGACTTGCAGTCCTTGACCGGAAACAAAGACATGGTCCCTCAACCTCCCGACCGCTTTGGTGATGTGTTTGTTGGCGACCTTTTGATACTCGACGGTAGGAAGAAGGTCCGATTCGGCCTGGACTTTGGAGTTGATGATGCTGGGCATATTGGGATGGATGATCTGGGTAAGAAGAGCAGAGGGGCGGACGAGGCACGAATTGGGGACACGACCAGGAGGGCAGTTGGGGAGGTCTGTACGAGCTTGTCAGAGAGACCGTGTATATGGCCGGAGAGCGTATCAAATCTTTATGTATACACCAACGATAGCTCAGACCCGTCCAGTCTCAACTTCATCTCATCTTGCATCTCTCTTGTTGCCGGACGCCACTTTTTGCGCTTGGCTCGATAAGGGAAGGCATCGGAGGTCGCCGATGCGGCGCACGCATTTATTAAGCGATAGAAGCGAAGAAATGGCATCAAGTTGATTGCCGATAGTTAGCCGACCGGATCATACTAAACGCCACACAACGTGGGGTCATGGCCTATCTCTCCGCTTATCGCGCTGAAATCATCGAGAGAGGCTACTCCCACCCCACTCGTGAGCTGCTACGCAGGAAGACGGCATGCATATATCATATAGCACTGTGCTCATTGACTTGGTTCCCTTTCAGCATCCGACCTGAGTTAGCCAACAGCACGCTTTCCCTCAGTAACGTCAGTAAGCCAACAAATAACATCATGCCCTCTGTCATCTGTGAGTCAACCCATATGACGCGATGACTCGTTATAGTCTCCTCGCCTGGTAGCTGACCTCGTGTATCGGGTATTTTGCATTTTTATAGTCGACGTTGTCGGTACATGCTGTGAGTCGACTTGTTGTTGCCTTTCTTAGCCTCCGACCGACTCTCACACGCTGAACGATGAGCTCACCTCGACGAATCTGCTTCGCTATTCAACTCAGTCTCTTACGACGCCGGCGCTGAAGCTTTGGACGCCCGCCTAGGCGACAAACTTCGCGCTCACGGCGTCTCCCCCAAACTCCTCTTCTATTCCTGGGTCTGCTCCACCGAGAGGGACTACTCCTACCTGTCCCAGATCAAGCAGTACAAGCCCTTTTTCGAAATCCTCTCTCACACCTTCGTTCGAGTGCTCTTCCAAGCTGGAGTTCCGAACCCGGAGAACTTTGGAACGGAAGAGGATGTAAAGTTCGTCATGGACGAATACAAGAAGCTCAAACCGAGACCAGGGATGGGGGAGATGATGCGCATCCTGAGAGAAGGAGGGTTCGACGTCTGGTGTTGCTCCGACGCCAACGTCGACAGGGTCAAGGGGTACTTTGACGGTGCAGGGGTCGACATGCCAATCGATCATATCCTCTCGGCAGACATGTGTGCGGCTGGGAAACCGGAGCCGGAGGTGTACAAGATGGCCAGGCAGAAAGCCGGTTCGGACAAGGAAGGAGAGGTCAGCATCTTTGCTGCGGCTCACGCATGGGATTGCGCGGCAGCCAAGAGTTCCGGGTGAGTTCGATCCGGGCATTTCAAAATTTATCATCAGCTGATTCGCCAAATCTACCTTTTCCTCTTGTACGACAAACAGGTTCCTCACAGCGTACTGCACGATTTACGAACTAGACCCTTGCGAAGCCATCTTCGGCTCGTTCGACTTGACCGCCTCTTCATTGGTCGAGATGGGTCAGGCGATTGTGGACAAGTGGGGCAAGAAGTGAAGGTAGAGGGAAGGAGCGTCGGAGAGTCGAATGTAAAAGGAAATGCTATGCAATGCGATGTCAATATCAACCCTGTGGTGCGAGTCGATTCTCAGACTGTTCATCATCAGACGTATGGGGGTGATTGATGCACGACCACGACTTATAATAGAGTAGTATTTGAGATGCTTCTTCAACCTAAGAAATTGTCAGATTCGAGAGATTCCTTAACGTGGATCGCATCTTAATCTGTATTCACCGATCGCAGATGTTGTAGTCTCCTGATCAGCGCGCTCATGCTTGGTCGATCAAGCCGCCCTATCATGTCGGATTCATAGTAGGATGCCCCGTAGTACATGAGTGTGATGATGCCCTCAAAAAATCAATATCTCATCGCCAGAACCCTGCCCTCACGCTCGAACTCCCACGCTAAGACCCCTCCTTCTCCGCAATCTGCAATCCGGCCAACTCGTCAACCGCTACCGTTATCATTTTATCGGCGGCCTGACCCATCGCTCCCAAAATCAGATTATCCTCGCAATCCAACCTATTCCGTGTCAACAGATACGGCTGAGGGATGATCCCCTCGAAAACCGCTCGCGCCGAGTCTTGGACTCGACCTGTCCGCACGTGACTGACGACGAGGTGCGCGATCGCTTCAGAGCAAGCTGGAATCCTAGGCATTCCTATATCATTTCACAAGGCGAACGTCAGGAACAGTTCCGAACATGATGTATCCGCCCTTGACTGACCATGGCCCGTGAATCCTGCACTTAGAAAGATTCCCTCTCTACCCGGCATCTCTCCGACGAATGGGAGAAGATCGCTCGAGTATCCCAGGACTGACAGGTGCACACGAAAAGACATAGTGGTCAGTCTTCCTTCGCTCTCGCTCAGATCGCCTCGCTATGGGCTGCCACTCACCTCCAGACCAGACTTGGTCGACGTTGCCCTTGTCGTCGTCGCGCTCCCAGCCGACAAAGTGTTTACGCATGTAACCCTGGAAGTATTCCCTCGCACCAGGCATCTCCTCATCGTCGTGGATGTTGTCATACCAGCTCTCGATATCTTTTAGATAGCACCCCTTTGCTCCTCCGAGGATGATGCTTCGATCCCCTACGCCCGGTATCTTTCCTCTTCCCTGTCTCGGGATCATGTAATCCATCTCGCCTTGTCTGAACCGGAGTCCATACGTGTATTTCAGCGGTCCGGGAGAGGAGCCGAGCGAATGTGAGCTCGGAGGTGTGATCGAGCAAGCGGTCCCTCTGACGGGAATGATGCGGTCTTTGAATTCGGGAAGAATACCAGCGGTGTAGCCATTGGAGGCAATGATGACAGCGTTCGCGTTGATATCACCTCGAGAGGTGACTACCGTTGTGGAAGAGGAGGACGAGTGTTGCTCGAGCGATACAACCGGAGTGCAAGTGTGTAGCGTCATACCCTTATCGAGCTGTTTCTGAATCACTGCGAGACATCGAGATTGAATTCCTCCGTGAGCAGGGGCTATGATTGTTTCTTCCCAGCCGATCACTCACGTTGAGTTGCCAACTTATAAGGCCAGAGGTGTCCTGCTGGATAATGGCAACCCCATTTCCCTCCTCTCACGCCTGACAACCGTTCCAACTCTTCGGGATCCTCGACGCTGACAACATCACCCTGCTTGATGCTTTCAGGGAACATCTCTCTTCGGGAATCGTAATCCTTTTTAGCGTTTTCCGCGTCTGATGGATCGAACAAGACGTCGAAGGCACGGGTGACGACGAGGTCACAATCGAGTCCTTCCTCTTGAACAATCCGGACGTAGCGAGAGAGGTGGGAGCCTTCAAAATCGTACATGGCGTTCGCGATTTTGGCTCCACGTTTAAGACTTTCGGACCGGAACCCAAGATAGGTGAGGGGTTTACAGTGACCACCTAGTATGGCGATACGTGAGCCCCGAGAACGATAGAAAGATAGGCGTAGATAGAAAGAGATGTCAGCGACTCTGCCTTGATCGGTCTCGTTAAGGTATCGTTGATCTCGGTCAAGGCTCTTGAGCGACTTACCATTCCTTGCAGTCGCTCCCCCGCACGTCTCTCCTGCCTCCAGCATGACCACAGTCGGGTAAGCGAGACCATCTGCATCTTCATTTTCTCCTTGCTCTTTCCATCGAGCATAAATTTCCCTAGCGATCAACGCTCCTGAGATCCCGGAACCAACGATGACGATATCGGCCCGCGTTGGGAGCGTCTCGCTCGAGCGAAGATGAGAGAGAGATGGATCTCGTTCGGAGAGCCAGAAGGACTCGAGTCTGTTTTGTTTGGGAAGCAAGGTGTTCATTTCTGCGCGTGGGCGTATGTCGAGGTTGTAGACGGTCAAGATACAATCCCTATGGCCCGATCCAACTTCAATAAAGTCGTTATGAGGATCGTCGAACGCTAGATGCTGTGGAAAGTACCACGTAGTCGTGGATGCGAAAGTTCGCCTACTATATCGCATATTCCCCGAGTCTGACAATGGAGATGGCCGAGATGTTCGGCGCCAAGCAAGGTACGCGTTTCAAGATAAGACACGTGGACCTTATCTCGGAACGCGTGACATTTCCATGTCTCACCTTTCGCGCACGACTGTGCTCCGTCTGTGAGAACCTCTCCCTATCTACCTCTCGGCTGATCCGCTTCACCGCTTAATGATCGCTTGCTAGATGGGCCGCGCTTGTCGCTTCTAGCTTCTATCTAAATAGATGACGTGCGGCACCCTCGGCAGGGACAACACTATTACGCCATGAGCTTTACCGGTCCACCTCAACTCCAGGATAATCGATTGTCAACAGCTACCTCATAACCACAAGTAGCTGATTGCTCGTCTATATAGTCTTGCCGTTCGCGAATCAATTCACAGCCTGCGGGATACAGACTCGAATATCAGTCTTCACAATCCCCACGCCTACACACCGATCACACCCACACCCAATCGCGAAGCGGGAACCCTTTCCTTCGACTTGTACCATCGTCAATAGTTACGATTTTCCATCTCTACACACCCTCTTACTGGCCAGCATCATCGCCAACAATGGATGACCGAAACAATACGAGCGAAGATGACAAGGGCCAATTCGTCATCTCTACCGTTCAGGAAGTCGACAGCGAGGTTCATGACCAACTACCTTACACCGTCGACCGCCCCCGATCCAAGTTCGCAAGGATCTACCGCTCGGCATTCTTCCAAGTCCTCGTCGTCGGTGCTTTGGCTTTCTGTGGACCTGCGATGGCGGACGCAATTTCGGGACTTGGCGGAGGCGGTCAAGCCGACGCCTTACACCGTCAGTAAGTAACATTAATCCCTTGAACATGCCCGCTTCCCGACAAAGATGCTCACTGAACATCCTCCTGGCTCATCCTATCAGACGCCGCTACTGCCGCTTCCTATTCGGCCGTTGCCACTGTCTCCCTTCTAGGTGGTCCCTTGGCCTCGCGACTCGGCGTCAAGGCCCTCCTGATCTTTGGAGCGGTCACATTCCCGATCAACGGCTCGGCATACTATGTCAATTCCAAGTACGGGATTCAGTGGTATCTCATTTTTGGGAGGTTCGTCTATGGTCTAGGATTCGGTGCTTGGTATGTTGCGGAGGCGGCGATCATCCTGAGTTATCCCGAGGAGAGGAGTCGTGGAAAGTATCTCGCGGTATGGGTCATGAGCCGAAACCTCGGGCAACTCGTAGGAGGATCCATCTCTCTCGCTAGAAAGTGAGTACCTTGGGGGGTCGCAGTGTCACTCTGCGTCCCAAATCATCTCGGAGCTCTGAAACGAGACCGATGACAAGATACCATTCCCCCGTCCGTTCTTGCCCGGTTGATCATCATCAGCATCAAGATGGCTGGAGCCGGAGCGATCGCAACCTCGACCTATCTCATCTTTGTCGGCATCGAGGCCGCTGCGTTCCCTATATCCTGGTTGATCTCACCTCCTCACAAGGTCAGGAGGAACGACGGGACCGCGATCCGTCAGGGAGAGAAGTTGCCGATCGTGGATGAGCTCTGGTTGGTCTGGGCAGCGCTTAAACACAAGAGGGTAAGTGCGGGTGACTTTCGCAAAGACTGTCGGATTCAAGGATATGATGGATGACCCCTATCTCTGGAATCTTCCTCATCGACGTAGACACTCCTCCTCTCGGCATACTTCTTCTACTCCTACTTTTACGGAGGCGTTCTCGGTACCTACCTTACGCTCTATTTCAGCGTCCGAGCCAGGGCGATGTCCTCGATCATCGTTCCAGGCGGTATCATCGTGTGAGTCCCTTGGCCAAGTCGGGGCTTATCGGAAGGGCGATCCTGAGAATAAGTCGTCCGGCTCCATTCTACAGCTTCGTCTTCCTCTACGGCCTCATACTCGACAACAAACGGTGGAACATGAAACGCAGGGCCCAAATCGGTTTTGTCGTTGTCACAGTGCCCACTCTGGTCTCCTTCTGCTGGCTCGTTGCCAACCAGAAAAAGTTCAACGACAAGTCACCTGGCAAGATGGACTGGACGGCCTCCGGTTGGGCAAACGCATATGTCCCATTTTACATGATGCAAATCCTCGGGTACATGTGTCAAACGGTGAGTCCTGTAAAGACCGGAACAATGGGCTGAGTCTGAGATCATGTCTGACAACGTCTTCTTGTCATCGCCAGTACATCTACTGGCTCATCTCGTGTTTTGCCGACGACGTGAACGCTAACGCTAGGAACGGTGGAGTCTTCCGAGCGATCGAAGCCATCGGTCAGGCGGTCTCTTACGGTATCAATGCGAAAGCGGGCAACCGAATGATCCCTCTGTAAGTCTGTCCCCCACTCTTTTGTGTCGAGCCGCGCCAACCTTCTCTTCGTCATTGCTCTGAAAGGGGGATAAACTTTGGGCTCTTCATCTTGGCTATCCCCGGATTGGTCATGGTGGTCCAGTCGGTGCCTAAAGAGCGCGAAGAGACATTGCAAGAGGCTCTTCCCATCGGCGAGGAAGCCGGCATGTCTGCCGCGGTCCCCGACATCAAGAAGGCGTGAATACCCGGAAACATCGCCAGGACCCCGAGATGTGCTTCGCTAACGATGATCGCAGGATAGCGTTGTAACCACAAGCCGTTGTAGATAGAATTAAATCAAGAGCACGTTTAGATCTAGCTTCTTCATCGTATCTGTCCAGCTCTGTTTCCCGCCATGATTGTCAATCTGATCCCATTGCTGCAACATAAGTCTCCGCTGCGGAAGATCATTTGCAAGGGTAGTATGAGTACACCTGGCTACCACCTAGGTCCAATTCGCTACTCACAGCCGCCTTTAGATCATCGCAATAATCCCAGGCGAAGGCATCCAGTAGTCCGGTCACCTTTTCCCGCACCGGGGGGAGACACAACGTCCCGCAGATCAGCAACGGCCAGACGAGCATCACGGTCATCCTCATCGCCGAGGCCTCGCTGCATAGCTCCAAGCAATAGTCGATGGCAGCAACGATCCTCGTTGAACTGCTGGGTTTATCCAAGATCTGGGCATGAGGCCTCGTCAGTATACATCGAAAGTGATGCTCAGAATCGTCGATTAGACCCACCTCGCCAAGGATGTACGCATTGAGCATATATCGGTAGAGTAGATCGCCGCACTGTAATGCAGGCAGAATGAAGCTCAGACCATCTGGAATCGTCGGACTCCACGATAGACTCACTGAAACCCTCGCACCACGTGGAACGACGTTCAAGCCGTTACCCCATACGTCCAGTTCGAGCAGCAGCGAGTCCGCCTGAGCGCGCACATGTTTCTCCATCTTGGTCGCCATGACGGTCTCGGACCGAAAGTCCAGGCCGAGGCGCTGTTTCTGCGCGTTGAGGGAGACTACCTGGAAAATCGTCCGCCATCAGCTAACAAGCCAAGCCCTATGGCCAAAGGTGGAGATCTTCTATACTCGCCCTGGCAAGCAGGTCAATCATGCCGCGCGAGACACCAAACCTGCAAGAATGCAAAAATGTGGTCCGATAAAATTCGGGTAAATGAGCCGACCGAGGATCGTCCAATCGAATGCTTACGTCCTCTCGACCGATTCCCATTCCCATCTCGTCCTGGACGTCTCCTGGCATTCGAACCACCACGGATCGAACTTGACCAGCAGCGCGGGCTCTTTGTTTGTCACGAAGCAACCTGGAGCACGAGCGAAAAAAGGCCTCGTCAAGCATGTAGCCATTCTGTCAGGTCTTGGGCGCGCGAACTTACTGAAGATGTCGTGCACTACAAGATTCTCTACGAGAAAACGTCTCGTAAAGTTGCCTCCTTCCTCGTTGATTACTGCCATCGCTCCACCCCGTTGCGACACGAGGCGAATGGCGTACTCCATATTTTCCTGCCACGTCGAACCGGCGGAGATTACCTTTGACAAATCAAGATTAGCCACAGACACAGGTATCAGACGACCAGGACCCAGCGCAGGTCTCGTACGTCGCGTATGATCAGAATAATGCAGGTGGCCAAAATCGAGTCGACTATACGGTCAATTTTGTGTCAGTGTCTGAACGATGTCGCACACAGCTCAACCATCGCTCACACTGATCCGCGCCGTCATTCTCGGCCAGAACGATATTTGCGACCGCCGCCTTCCTGAACATCTCTCCAAGCCCTTGTAGGCTCTTCTTGAGAGATGCCCAACCCGCGATCCAGCTCGAGCTTCCTGATGACGACGATCGCTCACCAGCTT
>Ga0181464_1000474_pt2 | contig 15893 bp, 14 predicted proteins | sample InSIn2gowninarea_FD_119074 | JGI IMG/M metagenome (GOLD analysis project Ga0181464, IMG submission 119074) | Clean room microbial communities from NASA Spacecraft Assembly Facility at Jet Propulsion Laboratory, Pasadena, California, USA -... ...
CTGGTGTCGGGTTGATCAAAGAAGCCAAATCTGCCGCCGACATTGTAGATGAGACATCTTCTGGCGCGCTGGAGATACTGCAACGCTGTGGGGGTTCTATCAGCTCCAAGCTTTGATCATGCCATAGGTGTATTAGAGTCTCGGGCTACAAGCTGTCTGCTACCTCATGCTCTTCAGCGTTTGGCTCTCTCCTCCCCGTGTGCTAAGAACTGTCACAATCTTGCGATTGACCCTCCCACATCCCGACGCACAAGGGCATCAATTTATCGAAATGCACACTTGTACTCTGGGTATGGGTCTGGCCGTGGAGATAGCCTTTTATGGGGCTGTCTGTGGAGACTACGTTTTTTGCGAAAGTACCGTGCTCCCTGTGACAGTCTTTTAGCACACGGGGACGGTAGATTACGCGTTCATGTTTCTGCAGGGGACGTACGCAAATAGAGCCTGCGGACCACAATATGGTAGATCTCTGTCAATAATATCAATTGACATGTCTCACAATCTCGCATCTTTGCAGCTCGGAAATAGCCTATATCACCCACCTCGGGAGAAGAGTCAGATGCCTTATAACCGAAAGGTCAGCCCTGCCACACCTTTAGCGGTCTAGAGTGGAGGCAGGCGTTGTCGACTGGTGGAGCCCCGCAATGTGACGTGCATGGCGTCCCGTCAGGCCGTCAACCCTGTTAGACATGCTCACGCGCCGATCTGGCCTGAGCCTCCGAAGACGTTGCATGCGAAGGATTCAAGGCTGTTGTCACTCGCAGTCATGGATACCTTCTCCTTTCTTCCGTCTTTCTGCTTACCACGTCCATCTTCTCTCCTGGAAAGACGCCATCTCCAGGCTGTCTCCCAGCGCAACCATGTCCTAGAAACTCCAAGCACCATCTCACATATATATCAACGTACCGGAATATTTCGGGCTGGTTATCCCAGACCGATATGCCTGACGGAATAACCGACGCACAGAATGGCATTACTGGCGGCTACAAAGGCGAAAATGCCATCATCATTCGAGCGATGATTGCATTCACAGCCATCGCATGGTACAATGCCGCCGAGATCATCATACTGGTCCTAGTTGTCTTCAAGCGCTACTCCGGACTCTATTTCTGGTCGCTTCTCATCACCGCCATCTCCATCATCCCGTACCAAGTCGGCGCATGGTTGAAACAGGTGGGAGAGGCAGATGCCATGGGTATGATCATACTATCGAGTATCGGCTGGGTCGTCATGGTGCCAGGATCGAGTCTAGTCTTGTACTCGCGGTTACATTGCATTACGCAGAACCGGAAACTACTCAGAGGCATACTCTATATGATCATCATCAACGCCATCGTCCTCACCGTTCCAACGAACGTCTTGTCCCTTGGATCCAATTCTAGCAAATACTATTTGTTTACTTTCGGTTACTCCGTCATGGAAAAGATTCAGATGACGGTGTTCTCGCTCCAGGAGCTCGTTATATCCTTCATCTACCTTGTTGAAGTCCGTCGCGTCCTGAAGGTGATTGACGATGGTCGTTTCAGGAAGATCATGTGGGAGCTCGGTGCCATCAACATTGCAATCATCGTTCTGGACGTTGCGCTTCTCGCTGTCGAATACCTCGGACTCTACCAGATCGAAGTCACACTCAAGGGAATGTGCTACAGCATCAAACTGAAGCTGGAATTCGGTGTGTTGTCGAAACTGGTCAAGATAGCCACCGCTCGCCAAGGCGTCTACGATCTGCAGACCGGATCTGACAGCTCTGGTACCAAGAACGCAATGACATATCAAGGCCACGGCATGTGGTTGACCGGCATATCTGGTTCACCACCGACACTGACGACACTTCCTTCGAACACTACACACAGCACTGTAAAACGTGACAGTACTTGGGGCAGTATTTGGGCGACTGGTAATCCTTTCTCATCAACACATACGGAAGCACAAAAGACACATCGCGATTTCGAGGCCACTGTAACTTTTTCCCAGACTGAACCTTTGCCGAAGCCGAGCCTGATTGCTGAGCACATTTCCCACCCACCCGCTATCGTGACCTCGAGACGCTCGTCGACTGAAGATCTGTATCCTGGGCGACTTGATTGATATGCCCGTCTTGAACCAGGTAGTTACGGCCTTCGATGTGCTATCAACACAACCTGTAGCACATCAGGTGACAGATATCTGGCAAAAAGGGCATATTTTCGAAACAGCAGTCTCGCTGTGTGAGGAGGTCACGGATCAGAACGTCTGGCGGAGAGAGCCATTGAAACATAGCCATATGATTGACGATACTCTGCTTTCGAAGAGTGAAGCACATTCTCTCTTGAACCAAGCCAATGTGAGACGGTAACGGCAGTTACAGACTGGGAAGGGGATACATACTCATCAAAGTTACTTGCCGCTTCAGAACGGCGTAAAACGAGCTCTACGCCAGTCGCCATACTTGAATACCAGTTCGTCTCTGCCATCTCCGATCCGAACATTCAAGCATATTCGGCGTTGGCGCCAGATTGCTTACAGCTAGCTCGCATGGCAAATTATTTGAAAAAGACCGCATCCTTGCGAGGCTATCGGTCCTGCCGCAAACGCCTTTCTAGCCTTGTGGTCAGATTGAACATTTTCAAGATGGACAAGACGTTGCAACCCAGACGGACTAGCCGAGGCCAGACTCGAGCACAAATCGAGTCAAAGCCTGTCGCAAAGATGACACCAGATGTGTAGAGCGCGTACAAGCGCCGTCAGCCTTTATATACGACTGAATTTGGGACCTGTCCAGCGGCAAGCTCTCCACTGTTTGGTCACCAAAGGGACTCCTTTAGTGCAGTGGTTGGGAAGCTCACCAAAAGAATTACCTCGCCACGTGCTACGCCGCACCCAGTAATATGCGAACCAAACATGACGTATGAAAGCGCTGGGAGGAGTTTTCTGTTGCTGTTTCGATAGATATACTGTCTATCTCTTTTTGACTGTTCATCTAGCAGCAGTACTGTGATATGAGGTGGTGTCGTTTGTAAGAGATCGGACAAGATCGAGTGAAGTCCTCGGCTATTTTGTTCACGCTGTATTGGATTTCGAGAGCGCGGACCCGAGCCCTGATCGTGTTGTTTATAATGCACCTTGATCTGGCACTTCAATAATCTTGATCGTGCCAAGATTATTAATGAGGTAGCCACGACAATCGGAAGGCATTTTCGAGAAAGCAGAGCAGTTTTACTCTCGATAGTCTTTTCGCCGGCCTCTTTTATGAAGATTTCTTGATCCTTGAAATGCACTTCTGAACCGCATAAGAAGTTTCAACAAGAAGGGATATCGTTCCTCCATCGACGACTGGATGACTCCGAACAAGTATGGTAGACAATATTCGAACAAACTGATTTTCTAAGTTGGAAGTGCTTGTGCAATATATCAGGCTCGAGACGTTACTTAACTCTCATCACTCTGTCCCATCTCTGTTGACGCCCACAAGATCAATTCTGCTATCAAGTCGCTTACTTCAGACGTCCGGGGGATATCATGACCACCCCTATGGCAAGCACGTCTCGTTTTTTCAGGCCTGCACATCCCAGCCAGCTGCAGCGCAGATCCCATACGAGGGTCTTTGGACCCGTAAATGTGAACAGTTGGGATTGAGATCTTGTGTGCGTCTGCCACTTGAGCCAAGTCAAGACCAAACACTGTTCTCGCTGAACGAGATTCGTGATGACTGCTCGGAGAGTGTTTCTCATTGTCGAGAGTTGTCCAGTCTTGCTGATTCCACCGTTGGCTCCCGCATTGGAGAAGTGCCTTCAAGGATGCTTGAGAGGATAAGGCTAGTCTGGCTTGTTCGTCATACTGCAATGCTGCATCTGATATGGTATATCCCTTCTCACCAAAGTATGAGAGGGGTAAACCGCCGCAGATGAAGATGGCAAACTTGAAAGGCTGTTGTCTGTATCTCAATGCTGTCTTGACTTCAGTCCTTTTAACACCAGCCTGTATCTCAAGCATCAAAGTAGCAGCCAAAGCACAACCCTGCGAGAAAGCCAGAACACCATCATAAGGGCCTTGTCTCTCTATCACTTCGAGCAACCAAGCATGAGCAGCGCGGAGGTTTTCGATATCAGCCGATTGATAAAATGACCAGAAAGGACCCTTGAAGAACTGGTCTATCGACGGTGCATGATCCGCAATAAGTGGTCCATCGACAAAGTCAAAGACCAGGTGTGTTTCTGGCTCCAGAGCGTGTATACGTCGTCGGAAAGCCGCTGGTTCTGTATCAGCAAAGAACGAGGCTGACTAGGAAGACCTTACCCGTTTGCGTTTCTAGTATACTTGCACTTGTGCCTTTTCCATGTAGACAGAGTATTTTCATAGTGACTCCGAAGGATCAATTGCTCAAGAGTGCTTTGCAGACGATTCTATTCTGCTTTATAAACTCCGGATGATTAATATAAAATGTCCCGAAAATGCCAAGAAGACATCTCGGTCACCGAGACTATCCCACCTTCTTATCTTTGAGGACGGGGTCCTCTAACCTATCGAGTGGTCGGGCGCGTATGGTAATCGTCTGCGACAACTGTTAGCTGCAGCAAAAGCACTAGATCAAAGGCTGGCAGCTCGCGTTGGCTACTCCAAAGCGAAAGATGATACAATTCTGGTCGGACAAGAGTTGACGTACAATCTAGAGCATGTTGCTTTATTTCTGCATTCGCTGCGAGAGCTCAGGGTGTAGATTAGATTCTCTGACAGGCGGCGAAGAGAGGAACAAAAAGAAGAAAGTGATCATTACCATCATATTATACAAGCATTTTCCCAGAACACCCCTTGTTTATGCCCCCCACCATTTCCCCTGTGTTTATGACCTCGAAAGCGAGTCCTTCTTTGCAGCAATCAGACTCAAAACGTCTATGTCTTGTACCGCGTAGACGCGTCCTTGACAGCATACCTTTACGCTTCGTCAAATCACAAAGTCTAGATAACGCGTCTTGGACTAGCAGTTTCCTCAACATGCTTATTCCTGGTTGCCAACAGGGGCGTTCTTTCACTGTCACCCTCGGTCTCCCCATTCGCAGGAGCAGCAAAGCTGTTCCAAGCCTGCAGTTGGGGTCTCAGCGCTCTTGTACTGGGGGACTCAGAGACATCTCTTCTGGTAGAAGAGGCAGTTGCGGAAGTAGCGTCTGCACGACGAGCTTTGCGGTTATCACGGATCATGTAGATGATGGCGGTGATAATGAGGGTAAGTTGCATTATTCCGACCAGCACGTAGACGATCCAGACGGACCAGCCAGAGAGACCGAGGCGGATGATCATATTGATGCCGAAGATCCATGTGTACTGCAGATAACAAGTTAGTTCTGCAGAAAAAGAAAAAAAAAAAAATCCCTAGTCGACCAAAACGTGGGCAAAAGACTTACAGGAGCACCCATACAAATACTCGCCAGACTCAAACTTCCAAGATGGCCAAGGTGAATAGTGGTCCACACCTGGGGCACCCACTGCACGCAAGCAAAGCAAGCAACAGCAATCCCCAACACATTAGCCCACTCCTGGGAGTACCAGGGGAAGCGGTTCAAGATGACAGCGCTGATAAGCATAATAGCAAATGCAAAAGCAACCACGATGATCAGAAGACGAATAGCGCGGCGAGCACGGCGGAAAGTGCGGTCTGGAGATGACAAAGAGCGGCGGCGACCATGAAGTTCGGCATCTGCTTCTTCCTCTGAGAAGTAGACGTAGAGGAACATGCTGTGTGATTGATCAATACCAATGTTTTATGATTTGCCGAGAACTTCTTGTTTAGACAAAGAATGAATGTTCGAAACTTACATGCACCAGAACAAAGATACACCACTGACGACTTGGAAGATGCCCAACAGACGAGAGATACATCCGAAGCGTGTGTAATGTCTACAGCAAGCAATATCTGTCTGGCTGGAAGGCAAGACCATGATATTGGCCACAGCACATGTTCCAGAAAGGGAGCCTAGAAGAATGTACAGAGTCGAGAGGCCTTCTGCCGACTTGCGACCAATGATGCGCGCAAACTGAGGAATGTAGGAAACCAAGAGCCATCCTAGGAGTGCGCTGTTGTAAAGATCTCTATGTCAGTGATTGCTCGTTTGTGAGAATTGAGAGCGAAGACAATGAATGTTTTTCAGGCGCGAAGAGAAGATCATCTAAATACTTACCATGATATGGCAAACTGTCCTGTGGAAGGGTCAGACAACTTCTTGCATCTGTCCTGTGTGATGGATGACATGATATCCATTGTGAAAACCGTTTTCTGCACCTGCGTTTACAGTCGATAATGCAGGGTCAAAGAGAGATAAGAAGGTCAAAAAAAGTCCCGAAGGCGACAAAGCTATAAATGGCCCGTCTCCGTCGCAATAAACAAATCTCCAAGCCGGGTCACAGGAAAGGCTCCGTTTGACGGTAAACGAAAGGGCAACGTTTAAGGGGCCGCCTGATGCAAAAACTCGTATAGAAGAGAGTTATTCAAGCAGAACTTTCAAGAGTCAGGACAAGGGAAATAAAAGAAATCTCGACCATACGGTTGCGAGCAAAACGCAACATGCTCGAGGTTTGACCGTGGCTAGTCGAGTCATTCCAACGTCATGTACGACCTGAAACGCCGTATGTACGGAAGAAAAAAGTTGGCCTGACGAATCTGATTTGGTCATTTGTGCAAGCCTCAGAATTGCGATCAACCAGGTCAGTTGCGTGCTCGACAAACACGTTGGTAGATGTGCGGATCATGAGTGGTTTGTTTTGCCAAAAAAGCCCTCTCTCTAACAATGAGGTGAGAGATTTAACTAAAGGGGTAATGATTCGCGTCAATCCTTCGCCTGCTTCCCCGTGCTCGCTTATGCCGGCTCGGAAGATCTTCCCGCGAACCCTGTGACTTGTCCGACAGTTCGAGACCGAAGGGGACCCTTGTTTTTCATCTCAATAATAAGGCTCACAACTGTTTTGTCATGTCAGAAAAGTCTCCCTTCTGTTTTTGTTATGAAAGAGTAACCAGGTCAGCCCTCTTGTGTTTGCCGGGTCTATCCTCCCCCTGTGCAAAAGACTGTCACTTCTCTTTCGGACTCCCTTCCCACGCGTGACGTATAGTGATGTTTCAGGCTACAAAAATGCACAATACCTTCTAGAAGTGGTTGCTATCCACAGAGAGACTATTCTTTCAAGGTGTTTATGTGGCCATACTCTCCACTCGAACACTACTGTGCATTTTGATGGCTACACTGTAACTGTCTTTCGCACATGGGGAGGATCCTTGAGTCTCAATCAGAGCCGTTCATGGAAAATCTCGTTGCTAGACTATTGACCATAAACCTTGATACAGTCCTTAATATCCCGAAACGTCTTTTCCTTGTCGACTAGAGGACCTGACAACGGCTTTCCAAACACAAGTTGAGATTTTGCTTGCCACGTTTCTGGGATATTCCAGTGTGCGTACATCTCCTCGTGCATCATGCCCTGGTAGTGCTGAAGATTGCAACCAAGACCTTCGGCTTCGAGAGCTGTCCAGACTGTGATTTTCGAATTAGATAGTGATTCTTGCGGGCCAGGAGATGAAGTGACTTACCGACGTATTGATGCATTCCGCTGCTGTGATCGTACCCTATAAGACTAGATTAGCATCTTTGACTTGGCGAAGACAAATCGAAAGAAACGTACATTCAGGATTCTCCTCAGACATCTTCGCAAATCGAGGGTTAAGTTCCTTGACCGAGTCTACATCCTCAAAGAACAAGACCTAAAGATTCAGTCAGCGCAACGAAACAGACATAACGATTGACAGAAAAAATTCACAGTGCCGTATGCGCCGCGAAAGCCCTGAACTTTGGGAATGAGGATATCTACAGCCATAGGCATGCAACTCTGGATGGCTGCAGCACCCATGTCCCAGAGTTTATCGTGGTCGTCTCCAAAGAGTATGATGCATCGGCAAGAGCGTGCATTAAACGGCGAGGGTGCATAACGAATCGCGTGTTCGACGATGGAGATGATACGGCCATTCGATATGGGAGATTCTTTGCTGAGGGAGTAGAGGGAGCGACGAGCTTTGGTGGCCTCAAGGAAGGATGTCTTGTCAGCCATATTGTGCGGTCGTTAGTGGTGAAATTGTCAGATATCTAGTAAAGAGGCCGAGGACTGTAGCGAGCGGGTTCACATTGTCTGGTCGAGGACATTAGCGCAGATATATGTTGCATGGATCAGTAAATTATTCTTTTTGGTTGGTATGTCGGAAGTTGGAAGCGCCGCTCGGAATGCAGGCTTGTATCGTTATCTGGAAGGATTCGCTCCTCATCGAAGTGTGGCTGACTAGAACCAATACCTGTTTGCCATCAAAACCAGCAGGCTGACATTTGATGACTCACTGGTTAGAATAATCGGTGCAAGAAGTCCCGATGTTCGGCTGGACAGTGGAGTCTGAAACCTCATACCATGAAATTACTGCATTCATTGTCCTTTGGTATCAATATCTATCTAGTCGCCCCTTGCATATCCTTGCGCCCGTCCCAATCCTGTCACAGAGCCATCCGCTCTCTGCTTGGGCATCGCCATCTTTAAAAACGTAGTGAAATTCCGAAGATACTACTAATCATGCCTTACTGTCGTACCTTCAAGGTTGAAGAATGAAGGTGTGGGGAAGATGTTGTCTTTGTTCGTCGCTACTGGTCTACAGCTTGCTCTTGTACAAGTGGATAACATGAGGGTTGCAGTAGGACAGCAGACCCTGTGTGCCCCACTCACCACCGATGCCGCTCTCCTTGTGGCCTCCAAAGATACTAAAGACAAGTCAGTGTGTTGATCAAGAAAGCGCAAGACAGACATGGGCAACTTACGCTTGAGGAGTGGGCTTCTCAAATGAGTTGATGAACACACTGCCGGCCTCCAGACGGAGAGCGATACGCTCAGCAGCCTTCTCATCCTTGCTCCAGACGCAAGCACCAAGACCAGAGTTGGTGCTGTTGGCACGCTTGATGACCTCTTCTTCGTCAGAGTAAGGCTGAACAGGGAGAATCAAACCGAATTGCTCCTCCTGAATGATCTTGCTGTCGTTGGGAGGGTTGTCAATAATAGCTGGTTGAATCCAGAAACCCTTCTTCTCCTCAACATCGCCAGTACCGGTGATGAAGTTGTAGCCCTTGTCTTTGCTGTCCTGGAAGAAAGTCTTGACCTTCTCATACTAATCATTTTATCTTCAGAGGGAATCGACAGAATTTTTTGCGTTCTGGAAACTTACCTGCATCTGGTTCTGGGTAGGGCCCAGCATGACACCCTTCTCGTCGGGTGAACCAACCTTCAGAGTAGCAGCAACCTTGGCCATTGCATCGACCATAGGTCTGTAGATCTTCTCGTGGATGTAGATACGCTTGGTGGCAACGCAGACCTGGTAGTGAGATCAGCATCTGAGAATCTCGTTAGGACCTGACCAACACACCTGGCCACTGTTCTGGAAGGCTCCCATAACAAGCTGTGGAGCAGTAGCCTCGATATCAACATCTTCTCTGACGATACTGGCGTCATTGCCACCTAGCTCGAGGGTGACGCGCTTGAGGGTCTTGCTGCAAGCAGCCATGATCTTCTTTCCGGTAGCGGTACTGCCAGTGAAACTGATCTTTGCAATGCCAGGGTGCTCAGTGAACATGGGACCAAGCTTGTCATCGCCACCAAGGACCTGAACAACTCCAGGAGGGAAAATGGTCTGAGCCAGCTCAATTGCCTTCAGCGAAGTGTAAGGAGTGAAAGGCGAGGGCTTGACGATGATGGTACATCCAGTAAGCAGAGCGGGACAAATCTTGCCGAAAGAAAGAATCAGAGGGAACTATCAACAACCTGTCAGTACTACGTTCTATTTTAACGAGATTGGGGAACAATCACTTACGTTCCAGGGGCAGATGGCACCAACAACACCCAAGGGCATGTATCTCGTTGTCAAGATCTTCTCATCATCCTCGACTCGTTCTTCAGGGATGTTCAGGGAAACATGATGGTCGATAAATGCACAAACACCGCCAACTTCCATAGCGGCGAATTGTCTGGGTTTTCCGGTCTCCTTGCACAACAGGGTGGTGAATTCTTCTTGGTAACCGCTCCAGAGGTCGCGGAAGTTCTTCAAGAGTTCCTTGCGTTCTTCAATGGGCTTGCGGCTCCATGACTCGAAAGCCTTCTGTGCTGCAGCGACGGCCTCGTCGACATCTGACTGGTTGGCAATTGGCACATTCCAGAGCTTCTCGCCAGTTGCTGGATTTACGCCTTGGTGATAGTTGTCTGATTTTGTGCGTGCTTCGCCATTGATGACGTTGGCGAAGTTGTCGTCGAACGAAATTCTTGAGGTTTTGCCGGGCGACATGGTGAATGATGGTATCCTGGATTATGGTCTAGAAAGGGCGAAGTAGGTATGCTGGAGACCGAGGGCAGGAAACGGCCTGACTTTATAGTCGATTGATTAACGATAATAGTGCTCATATACCTAGCTTGCGGGTCTAGGGAACCGAGGGTAGACGACTAGCGCGGTATCAGACCATCAAAGTTATCAGTCCCAAGACTTCCAAGTGTCAAAAGCTCCGCTCCACGAATCCTTCCGCACTCTTTTTTTTCTTGTGAACAAGGGGCCGTTGAAGCCACGCCACCACAGCGTCGGTATCAATTCATAGAAAAAGAGCATGCTCTGACTCAACTCTACTGCACACCGCTTTTCTGACACGGTGTTTGTGCATGTCAACGAAATTCACGCGTGACAAAGAAATGATCCCACAGGAAGGTCGATCAAGGAGACGACTCCACGAACCCCGCATCCTCGGTCTCCGCATGGCGGGGTATTAAACCTTACATCTGCCAGAATGACCTTCTTCATCTGCCGCGCATGGTGCTGCGTCTTGCAGAAAGGGTCTGGGGTTATCGGATCTGTATTCTGCCGTGGATCCACATCAGCCTCCAGGACATACCGCTTCGAGAAGTGTTATGTGCGAAGGCCAAGCGGCGATTACATGAATGGAATGAATCGCAGGTGGACGAAATCTAGCCCTATCCGCTCACCACGTAATTGCGAGAGCAGAGTTTGTGTTGGATAGAGATGGTGAGATGGGTGGGAATTAGTTAATTCGTGAATCTGACATAAGGGTAACGCTAAAAGAACATGAAGTAACACATAAGACAAAAGCATGCCAGGGTATCGTTGATAGAAAGGAAAGCTTTCAGAAGTAGTTTTTGTACTCGCAGAGGCATTCATCCTCAGCTGGCTGAGCAGTGAATGCGTCAGTGATTTGGGCGCCAATGACGCCATTGGTCGTGTAATAGCACGCTGGTGTGTTCTGACCACCAGGGCTTGCCAACTCGACTTGAACAGCGTACGGCCAGAGGGTGTAACTCGCATTATTACCAGTGAAGGTGTATTGTTGAGCAAAGGTATTGTCAAGGTGAAGGGTTCCGATGACTTGAGTCTGATTGAAGAAGCAGGCAGTGGCCCGGCCGTCTGCAGTTATGTTGGCAGCTGGGATGATCTTCTGAGAAATGTTGGTAGCAAAAGTATAGCGTGGCGATGTGTCGTTGATAAAGGTCAAAGGAGCCGAATCGAAGGCAATGCTGAATGGGTTGTTGGAGGCGGAGATGGTCATGTTCGCAGCAACACCTTGGGCGGATGTGGTCATGTCACTGCTATTGGTGGCATACAAGGCAGATGTGTTGGATAAAATCCAGTTGAAAGTAGCCAGAGAAGAAGCAGGTGACTGGTCGAAGGTAGGGCCTGGGAAGCATCGCCAGGTATCGGGGTCTGAAGTGCAGTTGGTTTGAACCATGCGCAAGGCCGTCACAAGACTGTACTCGCCCACAGGGTATGCCGGTTGGGATGTGTCTGGTTCTCCCGGGTGTGCTCCAGCATGGCCATTGTTTCCTCCTCCATTTCGTGTCAAGCCTACACCCAGACCGATTCCAAGGCCAATGACAATCAATGCAGCCAGCACCAGAAATCCGATTCTTTTGCATCCTCCTCTTTGGCGCACGACAGGACCAATCGCGACAAGCTTGTTCCCTTCTAGGCCGTCCGGGTTCAAGACGTATGGCGGTGGCATAGTATCATGACTAGTCCGTGGGATGGTTCTGGCGAGGTGAGTGCTGTCGCTCCATCGGCTAGTCAATCTCGGTGATGGCGACGACATGGAATGCGAAGACGGGGCTCTTTCGGAGACGACGGCAGAGAGTCGCTGGCCTGCGCGAGTTGAAATGCGACGAGGAGGCGGCGACTGCAGTGCTGAGGAAGGATTGGGTGACCAGGCGGCACCGCGAAGGACGTCCATGGCGATTATGCTAACAAAGCCGTTGCATCGTTTGCTGCATGTCTCGAAGGAAGGATGGTCAGGTTCGAGCCAACGCCTTTCTCACGAAAGTCATCCGCCGTACGGAAAGCATCTCGTTCAGATAGGAGCCTCGATCCAAATTTGGCCTGGCCCATGGGTTCAACGGGTTTGGTTCAGTGACCTACCGCTCTAGCGTACTGTACTTCGCTCAGCTTCGCGAAACCTTCTTGAGCCTATCGAACGCAAATTCCTTCAGCTGAGTTCAGCATCGCCATCTATTTTTAAAGGCCGCGACTGTGAACGGCACGAAAGCACATTCAAGCACGATCTCGATCAAAGACAAGGAGGTGACATACAACACTGTCTGCTGCTACTGCGAGTAGACAAGATTCGTTGCTATTGGCCAAGATATCATGTGCTTCAAAGCCCGCACGGTGCTAGCTTCTCTGGCTCCTGAATCCTTCGGACCCTACAGGAACGCCTTGTCCCACTCCATCCTCTACTCACCTTCTCTCGCACTGCCTATTCACACAAAATCAAGAGTCCTGCCCCAGGTAGTAGTACTTCGTCCTCCAGAGTCTATCACTAGGCGCAGGAATGGCCTCCCTCCCACCTCGCCCTATAGAGACTCTCTTCATCCATGGGTTATCGGCGCTCTGGGATATTCCGAGCTTGGCATATCACCTCAAATCGAGCGTCAACCATCTTCAACTAACTTGACTTCCTATTAACATCTCATACCAAGATTCTCATCAACGACAGATAGGTAGAAGTTTCTCTCATGTCTCCATTTCCTCTTAGTCACTGCGCAGAAAGAAAAATCACTATCAAAGCACGATCAAGTGCTTCAAATACATATTGTTCATAACCCCTTTCTCCCGCTGAATCACGAATCCGCGGTCACTCTGCCCTCATATTGTTTGCACTGTGGCTTGGGATTGCCTTCACTGTGCTCGCATTCTAGCTTTGTTCTGCTGTGAGCGAACTTGAACTTGCCTTCACTGTGCGCCTTCACTGTTCGAAAGTCGTCCATCCTCACTCCTGTCTTGGCGCTCGCGCACGGACTATTTAAAAGTCCGTGCACATTGAATCCGAACTCCGAACTTTATCCGCCAACATGGCTACCATCATCGACTGGAACCAGTACACGTCCGACGGAGATCCTGTGAAGTGCTTCAATAGATCTTCTACTCGCCTCCCTGCCTATTTGGAGAAGCTTCACGTTCCGGTCAACAAGGACGAGGACATCAAGCACAACTTTGGTAAGTTAAGTGTACCTCCCTGCTACAGCAAAGAGCGAATCATACACTATAAAAATGCACAATGCTATCAGAAAACAAGATCGCCGTCCACTGAGACGCGATGACTTCTAGACTTTCTGCGGACATGGCTTTGTTTCCGAAAACATTGTGCATTTTTATAGCTATAAGCATCATATACTTCAGCACGCGGGGAGGGACATGTTTGCTCGATCCTTACTGACCTCAGGCAGGCCCTGCAGGCGTTTCCTTCGACAGACTGCCTCCCGGCTACGCACTCGACACAAGAGATCGTGCAACCGCCACCAGCGGGCAAAAGTTATACGATAACTACGTATACGGCCACCCCAAGGGTCATTTCCGCACGATCGCTTCGTTTGCCGATCACGTTGTGTCAATTCTCTTGAATAACACTCAGGGGTGCCAGTGCGAAGTTTGCAAGCCATCCCAGCGTAGACCAAAGAAAGCCAAGGCCACTCACCAAGCCACCACGACCAATACGCCTACTAACAACAATAACAACAACACTTACAGCTACAACACAGCGTCCTCTTCTCCCATGATGGATGTCGATGATATCCAGCCCCCTGTCAACACTGGCGTTGATGAGGATGGCACTCCCAACGTCTTTGATGGACTCATGCGCAAGGCCAAGCAAGGACAACACCTGAGCGTGGCTATAACAGAGCCCCTCTCCATAGAATGGCTGGTCGAACAAGATCTCGCAAACCTCCCCGCCTATCTCAACTCACTCAAAACCTCTACGCGCTGGTACCCTCGTCTCGGCGAACTCGTCCTCGTCGCGTGCAACCTCAAGGACGGCCAACTGATCAAGTTCGATGCCAACGCAGGCATCTACAAGATCCAGGATTCCAAGTTTGGCTGGGTCGGTCTGCCTGTCTGGGAAGCCGGCGTTGTCACTCAGATCACCAAAAACACCATAGCTGCTGGTCTCTTGGGCCAGAAGCATAACACCGAAGGCTCAGATGAGGATGTCTTCCGCGTTGAACCCATGCCTGAGATTGGCAACCCTGACAAGCCCTGGTCGACTCGCTACAAGACCGTTCATCTTCTCAACATGCGTCCCTTCTCTCTCTGGCAAGAGCTCATGAACGGTGCCGATGTCAGCAGCTCCAGTGAATTTCACCCCACTGTGCGCCATGCTTTGACTACCATGTCTTCCATATCTGTCGTTGGACGCTACCACTTCAGCTCCAATGGAAAGGAAGCTCGTGTCTACTGCAAGGGCCTATACGTTGGTGCCGAGTTCTTTGTCGCTGGCGACCTCGTTCGCTTCTCTTCACCCATTCACAACAACAGCTTTGGCAAGGATGTCGTTCAAATCAAACACATCTGCGTCAGCTATAACCTCGAGCGCGAGCCCTTTTCACCTAGCAGCGTTCACATCGAAGGTGTTGCTTACACCACCGACCCCCAGCACGCTTCTGGCCAGTACCAGCGCCCCATCCCCTTCGAGTCGCTGCCCTTCCCCAGCATGCGCGGCTACGGACTGTGGTACAAGATGGGAGAAGGTGACACTCTGGTCCGCATTCCATACACCAAGCTTCTCACTCGCCTCGTGGAAGACAAGTACATGAAGGGCATGATCAGCAAGCCCTGTTTTGTCAGATCCGCCGTCGGTGGTGCTGAGCATCTGAACTTGAGCGGATACATCATCGACATTACTCACGGCATTGAGGGTGTTCGCGTCGCTCGCGAGTACTCGACTCAGCACGATACTCGCATCAAGGAAGGACAGACCTGGTACCTTGGTGAGAACCGTGTTGACCAGCTCGACCTCACCCAGATTAACGGTCAGGATGTTGGTTACAAGGCTCGCTTTGGCTTCGAGTCCACTCCTGCTCCTCTTCAAGCAGCTCATCTCAAGGCCATGTTCCGTGCTCGTTCCGCTCGTCAGAAGGGTCCCAAGTTTGGCAACACCTACTCGGCTCCCTCGATCAACAGATCCTATGGCATGCTTGCCAGTAGCATGAACGCCATCCAAGACGCCGTTACCCACGAGAGCGCCGACGACGAGCATTTCAGAGACGACTTCAACGAGAGAGCCATCAGCAAGTTCAACAGCAAGTTCAGCGAAGAGGCCATTCAGCGCATCAGCACAGCCGACTATGAAGCATTTATCTCGTAGGACGAGAATGATGAAAACCTCGACGAGCAGGCTAGGGATGCTGCCAGGGTTGAGAGAGAGGTCAATGAGGAGTTGGCCCAGTACATGGACTTGTCTTGAAGGACACAACACGACGGAGAAAACACTGAGAGCGATTCTTGGATCGACCTCCAAATCCAGGACACCCTTTCGACTATTTGGACATGGTTTCATCTAGGATTGTAAGATAGAATATTA
>Ga0181464_1000584_pt2:0-5000 | contig 15851 bp, 12 predicted proteins | sample InSIn2gowninarea_FD_119074 | JGI IMG/M metagenome (GOLD analysis project Ga0181464, IMG submission 119074) | Clean room microbial communities from NASA Spacecraft Assembly Facility at Jet Propulsion Laboratory, Pasadena, California, USA -... ...
CCTCTTCCTCCTGAACCCACATATGGACCCATTCCTGAGCAGGGGCAGCCACCCAGATCATCGCAACATCGGAAAGGTCACCAGCCCAGGCAGAAGCAAACCCGGACCATGAAAGGAAAGGGAGGTTCCGCACCCGTCAGCCAGCATGCATCCCCCGTCAGGGAGGAAAGAAGAAGTCCCATCATTTCTTCAGCACCGTCCTCGGCTCAACGGATGGTGACTCGAAGTATGAGGGCCCGCCAAACTCAACCGGCTCGCTCACATCTGCGTTCAAGAGTCGTAAGCCGAAACGGCAGCATCAGAGTTTACAGCTTCAGCTCCACCGACAGGAATCGCCAGCATCACGAGCACCATCTGCAGCACTCAAGGCACCTGAGCAAGAGCAGGCTGCCTCGAAGAAACGGTCGGGCAGAAGGTTTGTGAAGGCCGGCCAAACAAAGGCCAGGAATAAAAACCTCTTGAGGGAGGAAAGAGAGGCGAGGCCAAGATTTGAGAGGATCCCGGCGACTATCTACCTGAAGAAGTTGCCAATAGCTACATCGGCTAGCCTACTCGACTTCTCACTGCCGGTTGATGGCATCGTAGATCGAATCTAATTGGAAGCGAGAGAGGAGTCAACTCGATCAATCAGATGTGGGGAACAGCCGGATTGGGTTGGTAATGAACTGTGATGCGCCTGGGGAGGACAGAAGGTGAAGCTGCTCCCTGGGCTTGGCTTGAGGGCCCTTTGTTTTTGCTAGAGACGGAGCGTAATAAAAGCGTTGGCCCAAAATTCGTTTGTTTCAATGCCGGGCAACCTGAACGGTTACCTTTCTTCTTGGCTTCTTTTCGCGCTTGCCCATCACTTTGTGGTGTGGTATTGCGCGGAAAAGGTTTATCCAGGTAAAGTGTTTCGCTCTCCTCGGTGATGATATCGTTATCGGGGATCCGGAAGTCGCGAGGGTCTATCGTGACGTCATGAATCGTCTCGGGGTTAAAATCTCTTTGGCGAAAACGTTGACGTCAGATTGTGGTGGACTTGAGTTTGCGAAGAAATTTCGCATTCACGACAGAGAGTTATCTCCTTTGTCGTTGAAAATGATTCGGTCCACTCGATTCAGCGTGGCTTTTATGCCTGTGTTGAAATCAATTGGATCTTCTTCCCTTCTGGTCTCTTTGAGGCTTAAAGGGGCTGGCTACAGGCGGTATTCGTCTTCGGCTAAGGAATACCTCAATATAACCGACACTGGTATAGGCACGTTTTGGTGGCCTTCTCGCCTGGTGGAATCATACCACTACCGTTTCCTATCTGGTTAGGTTTTTTAGATGGGTTAGTAGTTAATTGCTATCACCTTGGTATGGTGCGGTATTTTGGAGTCGTGTCGTCCAGATGACAAGTATTTGTTGTCTGTGCGGGATGATTTGGAGCGTAAGCTCACTGAAGAAGGGGACTTCTACGTGGAGAGAGTCAATAGTCAGTTCTGGATCCGCCTCTGGCGCTTCGAAGGCTGCTTCCAATGGGTCAGGGTCTTAGAGAGAATTTAAACAAAGGCAGGGCCCACTTTCTCTTGGGCAACAGCGCCCAAACCGTAATAAATGCTGGCAAGGACGGCCACAAGGCCTAGCATCACTGGCAGATTTGGAAGGGGATTTCGGACCAACAGATGAGGTGGGATTGGCCCCAGAACCAGAGGGACAGGAGGAGCGAGAGAGCTGCTGGTCATACACTGCCAGAGAACCAGCCCCTCGACCACCAACAGCAGGGGGAGCTCTTGACTTCTCCATACTCACTCCCGAGGATTTTTTAAAACTTCCACGACCTCTTCCTCCTGAACCCACATATGGACCCATTCCTGAGCAGGGGCAGCCACCCAGATCATCGCAACATCGGAAAGGTCACCAGCCCAGGCAGAAGCAAACCCGGACCATGAAAGGAAAGGGAGGTTCCGCACCCGTCAGCCAGCATGCATCCCCCGTCAGGGAGGAAAGAAGAAGTCCCATCATTTCTTCAGCACCGTCCTCGGCTCAACGGATGGTGACTCGAAGTATGAGGGCCCGCCAAACTCAACCGGCTCGCTCACATCTGCGTTCAAGAGTCGTAAGCCGAAACGGCAGCATCAGAGTTTACAGCTTCAGCTCCACCGACAGGAATCGCCAGCATCACGAGCACCATCTGCAGCACTCAAGGCACCTGAGCAAGAGCAGGCTGCCTCGAAGAAACGGTCGGGCAGAAGGTTTGTGAAGGCCGGCCAAACAAAGGCCAGGAATAAAAACCTCTTGAGGGAGGAAAGAGAGGCGAGGCCAAGATTTGAGAGGATCCCGGCGACTATCTACCTGAAGAAGTTGCCAATAGCTACATCGGCTAGCCTACTCGACTTCTCACTGCCGGTTGATGGCATCGTAGATCGAATCTAATTGGAAGCGAGAGAGGAGTCAACTCGATCAATCAGATGTGGGGAACAGCCGGATTGGGTTGGTAATGAACTGTGATGCGCCTGGGGAGGACAGAAGGTGAAGCTGCTCCCTGGGCTTGGCTTGAGGGCCCTTTGTTTTTGCTAGAGACGGAGCGTAATAAAAGCGTTGGCCCAAAATTCGTTTGTTTCAATGCCGGGCAACCTGAACGGTTACCTTTCTTCTTGGCTTCTTTTCGCGCTTGCCCATCACTTTGTGGTGTGGTATTGCGCGGAAAAGGTTTATCCAGGTAAAGTGTTTCGCTCTCCTCGGTGATGATATCGTTATCGGGGATCCGGAAGTCGCGAGGGTCTATCGTGACGTCATGAATCGTCTCGGGGTTAAAATCTCTTTGGCGAAAACGTTGACGTCAGATTGTGGTGGACTTGAGTTTGCGAAGAAATTTCGCATTCACGACAGAGAGTTATCTCCTTTGTCGTTGAAAATGATTCGGTCCACTCGATTCAGCGTGGCTTTTATGCCTGTGTTGAAATCAATTGGATCTTCTTCCCTTCTGGTCTCTTTGAGGCTTAAAGGGGCTGGCTACAGGCGGTATTCGTCTTCGGCTAAGGAATACCTCAATATAACCGACACTGGTATAGGCACGTTTTGGTGGCCTTCTCGCCTGGTGGAATCATACCACTACCGTTTCCTATCTGGTTAGGTTTTTTAGATGGGTTAGTAGTTAATTGCTATCACCTTGGTATGGTGCGGTATTTTGGAGTCGTGTCGTCCAGATGACAAGTATTTGTTGTCTGTGCGGGATGATTTGGAGCGTAAGCTCACTGAAGAAGGGGACTTCTACGTGGAGAGAGTCAATAGTCAGTTCTGGATCCGCCTCTGGCGCTTCGAAGGCTGCTTCCAATGGGTCAGGGTCTTAGAGAGAATTTAAACAAAGGCAGGGCCCACTTTCTCTTGGGCAACAGCGCCCAAACCGTAATAAATGCTGGCAAGGACGGCCACAAGGCCTAGCATCACTGGCAGATTTGGAAGGGGATTTCGGACCAACAGATGAGGTGGGATTGGCCCCAGAACCAGAGGGACAGGAGGAGCGAGAGAGCTGCTGGTCATACACTGCCAGAGAACCAGCCCCTCGACCACCAACAGCAGGGGGAGCTCTTGACTTCTCCATACTCACTCCCGAGGATTTTTTAAAACTTCCACGACCTCTTCTACCCGGATAAGAACTCAACTCACCAGAACCAGAAACACCACCCAGCCCTGAATCATGACATACATGACTTATCTTACTTCGATCTGATACCTCTCGATTCAGAGAGGAAATGCGCATTTGTATTATTTGGAGTCTCCCCATCTCGATCTCTACTAATTGGATATGGGACTGGGTGAAGGGAAGCTTTATGGGAGAAAGGAGGAAAAGGTCAGGCTAGTAGCTAAAGGCTTTACTCAAACATATGGGATAGATTACGAGGAAGCCTTTGCCCCGGTAGCCAAGATGAAGTCTGTGCGTCTCCTGCTCTCTATTGCTGCGAATCGAGATTGGCCTCTGTTCCAATTATATGTTCAAAATGCCTTCCTGAACGGGGACCTAAAGGAAGAAGTTTTACATGAGTCCTCCACCCGGTTGTGTAAGGGGGAGGAGAACAAGAGAGGTAAACTGGAGTGGAAGCCAAACGACGGGGCCGAAAATCTGTGATCGATCCGAAGAACCACTGCCAGATACGATTCTGCTTCCCCTTCGTACTACCAAAAAATGAGATTCTTGCCCGGCTTTCTTTCAGCTTAAGAAGGCTGCGGTGAGAATGAGGATCACTTCGGAACTCTAGGAGAATGGGCGTTTTAGGGCGGGATCTAAAAGCTCTCCAACGTGTTTCGGAGCCTTCGGCCGTGAGAGGAGAGGGTCTTTTGGCTTCCTCAGGGCCGTGTGAAGCTTAGCTTGCTTTAGCAGCCACGTGATGATTCAAGTTCGTGGTAGGCGTAGAAGCTGGGCCAAGCGGTAGCGAAGCTCAGGTGGTGATGCAAGTGCGCGGTGAGCGTAGTAGCCCCCTCTCGGGCATGCTCCTTGTACAACCAAGCGAAGAGCTAGTGAGGGCCGGAATGGAATATCATATGTAGTGTAGAAGCGGGTTTCGTCTCATTTTCCGGAAAGCCAGTCATACTATTCCACTTTAGCTAAGCTAATGATGAAACAGGATCTGGATTTGTCTGCAGATGATGATGATGTCCACTCCTGGCTCGATGCGCTTAACGAAAGGGAACTTTCTAGATGAAGAAAGAATTTCCTTCGTAATTAAGAAGCATCCTTTAAGTGAGTAGGGGTGCGCCGGACCGCCGACGAATAATAGGTACCCCCACCCCAGGCAGAGTTAGTGAGCCGTGTAATAGGCGACCATTTCGCGCGGTTCGGGGGGCACTTGAGTCAGCCGCCGGCGCCCGACTGCGTCTTGACCCCTATCCAATTTTTGGGCCAATTCCCCCTTTGTACTACCAAAAAATGAGATTCTTGCCGAATCCGAGTTTGCTGCTCCAACCATTACCAAACTAATACCTATTCTGTTTAGTACTTCAGGGGCTTCTGTTGCGTATAATGTAAATCCCGTAGCGGATCA
>Ga0181464_1000584_pt2:7500-15851 | contig 15851 bp, 12 predicted proteins | sample InSIn2gowninarea_FD_119074 | JGI IMG/M metagenome (GOLD analysis project Ga0181464, IMG submission 119074) | Clean room microbial communities from NASA Spacecraft Assembly Facility at Jet Propulsion Laboratory, Pasadena, California, USA -... ...
CAAACACTCTAATGGACTATAACGAGCTGAGTAGTGTAGTACTAAAGCCCCGAGTGACTCTTGGCTGCCTTCAGTGGTAGACGCAATTACTTTGACTACTCTATTCCTACAAAACGAGCCAATAAAGAGTGGGGGAAGGGACGGCTTTGAGACTACCGACGTCTCCAGCGCTGATACATAGAGCAGCCAGGTAGTGGATTTTTTATAAAAAGTCTTTCTTTCCTCCTTTTATTAGAGTATAGGTCTTTCCCTCTTCTCTTCTCCGTGTGTATTGAATGATGGAATGAATAGAGCCGCGTAGCGCGTAGCATAGCGAATGTTGAAAGCTCTGCGTAGCGTTCTTATTCTTAATGAACAGTAGTAGTAAATTGTAGAAGTAGAATAAGCAGCTCCTCTCTGTTTCGGTGTAGAGCGGTGGCTTGTGTAGCGATCTGGCAGGAGCTCTTTCAATACGCCGCCTCCGCTTGATTATTCAATGAATGAATGCGTTGTTGATAAAGAGCATAGCGGGCGGGGGCTTCCTGATCCGCTTTCGACCTTCCCCATCTGTTCTCACGCACGGATTCTGCCACTTTAAATCTTTCTGGCCGGCGTCTGGATTCCTTCTGCTTTCGTGCGTGCTGATGCTTTCAGCCTTACTCAAATAGGGGGTGGCGTTATATTCCAAACTTAATCATGGGCTGGGCTCACTCACTTTCTTTCTATAGAAAAGGGTTCGATCATAACATAAGCTTCTTTTAAGGTATCCCCCTTCATACACCATTGTTATAAGATCGCAAAAGCCTCTCCTAGCCTAGGGATCGAAGCTTCTCTTTCTATGAGAATCCCGCCCAGATGAAAGATCATACGCTGCCCTCGATAAGCTTCATGAAAATATGGATATGCATGCCATAGAAGCCCCCCCCCTTCCCTTACTCCATAGGCGACTCGATAACTATCCCTAGTGAACTGGTAGCAAAATGAAAGAAGAACTGGGAATGGTGCTTGCTAGGAATGAAGCAAAGATACTTTCAGAAAGAAAAATGGACTTTTCTAATATTCAGGAAGAAATGGAAATTCCACTCAAGAGAGAGAGAGATTATGTACAAGATTTTGACCGGCAAGTAAAATCCTTGGAATGGGGATTCAAAGGGATAGGAAAAGTGGGACTTTAGCACTTTCACAAAGGAGGTTTGTGGAGAAGTTGCTTGAGTTGTTTGGCATGAGCAAGGCAAAGCCGGTAAAAACACCATTCGCACCTCACTTGTTGTTGTCTTCCGAACAATCCCAAAGTCGGAAGAGGAAAAGAAGATGATGGATCGAGTTCCTTATGCGAGCCTTGTGGGAAGCTTGATCTTTGCTATGGTATGTACTAGACCGGATATTGCTTATTCGGTTGGTGTTCTAAATCGGTTTATGGCGAATCCGGGTAAAGCTCATTGGGAGGCCGCCAAGTGGGTCCTTCGTTATTTGAGAGGCACAAGTGGTTATTCAATATATAGCAAAAGTTCGGAACCCATGCATGCTTTTTTTGATGCAAATTTCGCCGGTAATCTCGACAAAAGGAGGTCAACTACGGGTTATGTATTTCGGTTTGAGAATGGTCCAATTAGTTGGATGTCAAAGCTTCAATCGCCTCATGAATGTGCTAGGGGCGTTGTCGACTACCGAGGCCGAGTATACGGCGTTGACGGAAGCTTGCAAGGAAGCGGTTTGGCTTCAAAGTTTAATGCGTGAGATCGGTATAGACTCTAAACCCATGGATTTCTCTTGTGATAGCATGAGTGTTGTTTGGCCAAGAACACGGTTTCTCACAAGAGGACAAAGCATATTGCGGTTCAATTTCATTACATCCGTGAAATCATTGAAGAAGGCAAGGTTAGCAAAGGCAGCCGTTGGTTGGGGTGCGAACTCGTAGCTGACGTTGGTTGTCTAAATCTGCCTCTTCCGCATCAAGTTGACCGACCCGCCTATTCATGCATCCGTAGAGAGTACAAAGTAACCTCTGTTCTTCTAGCTTGAGAGGTCCTTTGTGTACGTAAAGAAAAAGTACGCGAGGTACCCAATAGTGTGATTCTTCCGAATCGAGGAAGCGCCTAGGAATCTTGTCGACCAAGATGATAACAGGGGTATTGGACCTTTTCATGAAGCCCGAGTCGCCCTTAGTAGTAATCCAAGCCAGCAGGATGAAAGAAAACGAGAACTCGGGTTTGGAGTCAGATTCAGAAGTAGATAAGTTGTTCCGCATCCGTCCTACTATTTGTAACATGTACCCTCTCTGTATTTGGTTTCTTACGGCAGTACTAGGTAATTTGAATCAAACTTCAGGTAGGGTTTCTTATTGTAAGACGGCCGGTAATGAGCAGTTTCCAGAACAAAAGGAAAACTAAACCGACCCATCTAAGGTACAACCTTTTGATCACGTTGAATCGAGCGGATCTCAAAGGAGACTGCTGTCACTCGAGAAGTGGTGCAAGAAAGATTGAGAATGCTATTCGATTGTCAAGCCCTTCTTGTGGCCAGGGCGGAAGGGTACAATTGGCATGTTGGGCTTTTAAACAAAAATGCATCAACATACACTGCGAAAGATCGGATTAAGCAAGCCTTCAGCGAATGGCAAGAAAGCGAAATCCAGGTTTAATTCCATAAGGCTTGTTCAAAGAAAACCACGTCCAGCGTGGAGATAAAGATTTGAATATGGTGCAATGAAACCATGTTCATCATGCACAAACCGTCTGCCAAAGAAAGAGAGGGAACTCCATGAAAGTCTTGCATCTCACGTGGAAAGAAACGATGCTGCCAAAGTTCAACTATTCCTTCCGTAGAAAGATCCGAGGTGCGAAGCGAAGGAGTTGATCAATCAGAAGAGCAAGGAGGAGTAAGGGATGGCAGTCTGGAGTCAGGTTTTTCCTGAGGGAGAAGTCTTTTCTGAGTCAGTTGCTGCTCCAGAGTCTTCTGCTCCCTTATCTACTGAAGATTATGAAGAAGGAAATGCTGAATTTGGCAATGACGTTCCAGTAGAGGCTCCTGGAACCGAGCCAGTCGTGCCTCCGAGTGATGAAGCCCCTCTTTCTGAAGCTCCGGCCGCTCCATCGGAAGTGGTCGCCCCCGAGACACATGCCAAAGAAGAGCCAACAGGCGCCCCTATGATGCGGCATAAAAGAGTAGCAAGAAAGCAAGTAGTTAGCAAGCCAAAGCGTAGGGGCCCTGTTACCATTTCCATCGATTTTTCTCCGGAGGGAAGCTTAGAAGAAGACCAAAGTCACATTTCTTCAGGGGAAGCTGCTCACACTCGCTCATCGGCGGAAGCATTAATCGTTCTATCTCCAGATGACGTACCGCCAGCTGCAGAACAAGGAGTAGATGAAGAAAGGCCAGAAAAACATCCAGCCTCTACTCCTGCTTCTCGGGCCGGAGATTCTAAAGGGAAAGGAGTTGCCGGTACCAGAAGCCCAGCCCCTGCCGGTAAACGTTCGCGTGTCGAGCCTAAGAGCGAAGTTCCTTCTGAGGTGACCATGGCTAGAAGTTAGTGAAAGGGAGGATCTAGGCTATCATCTCTGACTATTGGATTCATTCAAGTAGTAAGCGGATAGCTCCTATCAATTTAAGTAGGCACATGGGAATAGACCTAAATGCTTCCCGAGAAGACTCTACCGGCGGACATCGGTTGCTGTGTACGGAAGATGCCGAACCCCTCTCGGCGCATTAGAGAAAATGAAGGTTTATCTAAGGCATATATGTTACAGGGGGACTCAGCGTGCAGCACCGCTCTTTAGAAGCTAACCCACTACCGAGGGTGGAAAGTGGACAAGAGTATGTCGGCGAATAAGATCGGCTTATCATCTCAGATGGGCATTCAAATCCAATGGCTAGTTCTGGCTTGGCTTTAGATCGGATAATTCCCTTCCTCGCTCATCTGACTTAAGAAGTCCCACATGGGGGCATGCTAACATTAGAAATTGCAATTGGTTTTTTCGGTATTGGATTCCGCTTTCACTATTTCACTAATAGAAGCAGGGGCCGCTGTTAAGTTAAAGAAGCAGATGAATGTGCCGCTACTTCTGATTGAATTGAAAAACCTATTCTGTCCGTGGCTATCTTGACTATTGATCCTTCCTTTCCTGCTATCATTCCTGGCATATTTGTCCGGAAAACAGGTTATTCTCGAGCAGCAAGAGGACATTCTCGAACAGTCACTTTTGGATTCGATGCTCTCCTTGGCCTTGCCCTTTCTCATGTATTCTATTCGCCTATTCTCTGTGCGTCGGTGTGGGTATCTTCCCCTATTGATTCATTTCCTTCCATGGAAACCCGGGAATTTTGGCCATTTGAAAACATATGTCAGTTCCTTCCTCCAACAGCTTCTTCTCAAGCAAAAGCGACTCTTCGCCCGGAGAATTTATTTAAGCGCTTAACTGCTAGTTCCATTCCAACAAGGGATGCAAGCAAGGAATCCAATCCAGGAAAGGAATCAGTCCCAAGAGCGGCTACGACTACGAGAGCTCTTACCCTTCTAACTTTAACACCGGTTACGTCCTTCTTGTCTTTTGCAGCGGTTAGGAATTCAATAGCAGTTAATTCAATTGCTAGTCTGACAACGGCTTATTCTTGAACAACAACCATGGCATTCTCTGCCTACTCTTTCACTATGTCATTTGCTTTCCTTAGTAAGCCTTCTGCTCTTCGAATACCTAAGGGATTCAGTCAGTTCAGTTACTTCCCCAATCAGTACCTTGCTTCTAGACCTCAAAAGAGCTTATTCGATCACAGTTGATTCCGTGCAGTCTGTCCCTCAATCCGATTAGGGGCATGCCCTTTCTCCAAGTGCCTTACTGACTTTTGAAAGCAGACATCTGTCCATTCAATCGGAATTGATATTTCGTCAGGTATACTCAATTTAGCGATATCCCACTTCTCTTCCTAAATGAGAGGGGCTCACTTGACGGAGCGCCGAGCATTCTTCTTCGTGCTAGTTCCCCCTCTCCAGTTCTTCTAACTCGACAATTCTCTCAATAAACTACGGATACCACACAGCTCCTTATTCTTCTATGACCCAAAGGTGCAAAAGAAGGAGAATCTTCCCATAGAGAATATGGCACGGGTAAGCCAATCAATCAAGCAAGACAAGCACGGACCAGACAAGAGGGTCAACTCTCTCCGTAAGGCTCGGATACGCGTTCATAAACTCCTCTAATTCATATGTCGTACCGATATCGGGAACACATTCCAAAAGATCGCCTCTCTTTGGACTCAAGACATGTTTTGATGTCAGTCTATGGCACTTCTACACCTGGGCAGACAGAGCTTGGTAGCTCAGAGGAAGAAGCACGTACTCATGAACCAGACCCGCTTCTGTCCCTTGTTGAGGGTTGACCTCTATGCCATAGCCTATTTGGCACTGTATCCTCTTTCGGTGAATTCTCATTTTCTATCTCCCTTCCCCCTCCCGACACCAAAGAGTTGATTTCATCTCCTACTGCGGCTTGAACGCTTCTCCGTGATTCCCTCCCCTCAACTAGGCGAGGATAGGCAGAATCGGGAGTCTCGTCTATGGTGGCAAGAAATGGGGAAGCCATAAAGGTTGGGCATGAATCAGTCGTTGGGAAGGAATAAAAAGAATGAAAGGTGAAGTCATCGTTTCCGGTCGATCTCCCTCTTGAACCCGTCGGGTCGTGAGACAAAAAGCTATGTGAACGTACGCACCAGCCTTTATCCCCCAGTTCTTTTACAGCCTTTATTCCATTCCGCAAGTTGAATGTCGGAAATCTCCCTCACAGGGCGAAAACATGATTTGATTTGTCCAATCATTCCCTCCCTCAGAGCGAATTCAATAGCATTGGACTAACTCGCCACGGGAAAGCTAGCCATAAGTCAAGTAAGGTTAACAGCCCTATTCATGTGCATTCGATTCCGAAAGACCGGATTCAATAGCTGCGGATTCTCTTGCAGCAACAGCACATTCGAGAACACCGTAAGCCCCTCCTCGGAGCACTAAGCCCTTATACCGCTTTACTCTGTTAATTAGATAGACATCCTTCCCCTACTCCTGATGGTTATTTCGGATTCTGTGCCTGGGTGGTATCTAAAAAAGGCATCCTAGACTGTGGGTACTTCCTCTTTGGTATATACCCACTATCGTAGAAAAAGATGAAGTCTTTCGCGAGGACGAGGTCGCCTTGGACTATCTGTTAGTTCACTCCTCCCGGACTAAACGATCGCACACAATGACCAGGCTATAACCAAAATAGGTGTAAACGAAAGCAGTGCTTTGCTCAATCCCAGGGCGACAATCAATGGATTTCGCTTCTGAAAAGGACATCCGCTCTGAAAGAGCCGACCCGGCTGCCGCGTAAACTACCGTGGTGATCGAGAGAGAAAAAAAACCTAAGAACGAGCCCAGTAGTGGAAGGCTCGCTTAAGGCGCCTTCAGCCTTATCACCAAGTCAATAGGAACTCTCTTATCGCAAAGCTCGTTGAGCAAAAGACTTCGGAATGGGACCAAAAAAGTCCGAACGAACCGACCGACTTTTCTTGCTTTTTTGTGTTATAAAGTGTTAAAGCCTACTGCAAGGGGGATGACAAGGTTGATAGGAACGTCGTGGAAGAATTCAAACGAAGGGGGCCCTCCACGAACCATCTCACCCATGATCTTGACAGCCAAGTCACAGAGATCATTGAATTGCAGGAGCGCAGTCTAGTTTTCTTCGAAGCTCCCATTCTATAAAGCAGGGAAGAACTAAGGCATTGAAATCCCCTAGTGCTTCCATCAAGCGAAGCACTAGACTCACTCCTCAGGATTAGACCTAACGGAACTATTCCTGCTTCATTCAACTCAGATAAGCTAGTCTAATTCTCTCGGATCAATCCTCGGTCTCAGGTATACCCGCATCTCATATAGAGAATAGATTCCTTTTGAATCCGTGCGTGCTTCAGAAAGAACTTTCCGTACGTAACTGAAGATTCATTTAATTGAACGGAACACTAATAAAATTTCACATTCAGTCAAGTGTGAATTCTCACTAACTTCAAAACTATTCTTTAGGATTTTAGGCCTACAGGTTACCGGCTCGCATCCCCTCGGGGACTCCGCACTATTGGGCCTTAGGTTTATCGATCGATTAAAGAAGGAAGATGAAGAAAGAACTAAACTTGTTATATATGAGATTTTCCGTCTCAAGGGAAAGCAAGGAAGTCGCATGGGAAATCTCGATCACTACTTATGGTAACGGATTCTCATGATGCCCGCTATTCAGTGATGGTGAGCTGGTCAAGTAAGGAGAATCGGAATAATCGAGCTAATCGGTATCAGTCTTGGAGCAGGGCAGCGGATCAAAAAGTACCCCAAAAGAGTAGAAATAAGGTACCTATTACTCCATTCGTCAAAGCACGCTGAACACCGGCTCTTGATCCAGGGGTTTTTCATGTAAGTGGTTTAGAGTGAGATTCTTGTGACCGACCACCTCACTCCGGAATAGAGACTCTCAATAAAGTCAGAAAGATAAAGAAGGGCGGACAGTTTAGACTGGTTGGACAGTTGGACATATGACCGAAGAGTTGCTAACAAGAACAGCAAATCGAATTCACGATATTTTTCCGCTAGCACCTGACGAGCACGGAGAAAAAGACTTTCTTCGTGATCCGCTTTCCCTAAAGTACGGAAAGGACTTTTATTTCCAAAGTGCCGAAGCCTAACCCGAACTACTTGACTTTCACCACTCGACTTTCCTCGATCCTGAAACAAGACTGATTCTACGACCTACCGCCTTCCCGCACGCTATCTACTGTAACCGCGGTATTCGAACTGTAGGCTTGAAGAAAGATAGCCACTTCTTATACTCTATTTTCAGAGAGTGATTTCTCTAAAGGACGGAGAACTAAGGAAAGCACCTTACCCTTTCCAATATGAATATGGGCTCCCCGAGTCCTCTCTTCCTCCTTCTGTTGTTTCTGATCTGGATTTACCTATTGCCTTGAGGAAAGAAAAGAGATATTTGACTTCTCACCCTATTAATCACTTTGTGTCCTATCAAGCTTCCTTCCCTTAAAGCTTTCGTTTCAGCGATTTCTTCCACCAAGATACCGGAAGAAGCCCTCAATCATCCCACAACATCAACGGGGGAAGAAAGCTATAATAGAAGAAATGGAGGCTCTAAAGAAGAACGACACTTGGGAACTGGTCACCGTTACCAAGAGGCAAACGTACGGTTGGCTGCAGGTGGGTATATACCCTGAAACACAAAGCGGATGGCTCTATCGAGAGGGCTCGTCTTGTGGCGAAAGGTTTCACACAAACCTATGGCGAAGAAGTCCGCACACAGGGGACTAGGAATAACTCACTTAACTGACGACATAGAGGACCTACCAATCATTCA
>Ga0181464_1000245_pt2 | contig 15832 bp, 9 predicted proteins | sample InSIn2gowninarea_FD_119074 | JGI IMG/M metagenome (GOLD analysis project Ga0181464, IMG submission 119074) | Clean room microbial communities from NASA Spacecraft Assembly Facility at Jet Propulsion Laboratory, Pasadena, California, USA -... ...
TTATTCAGCATTTCATCGAGTTTATCTGCGTCATAACCCTGGCGAAGAAGATGGATTAAAATGCCCGGATCGATGCTACCCGAACGGCTACCCATCATCAAACCATCTAGGGGCGTAAACCCCATTGTCGTATCAATGCTAATTCCGTTACGAATAGCTGCTATTGAGCAACCATTACCCAAATGACAAGTAATTAGCCGCAAAGACTCTAAATCTTTATTTAATAATTGAGCGGTACGCCTAGCGCAATATTCATGATTAATCCCGTGAAAACCATAGCGACGAATACCTTGCTCGAAAAATGAGTAAGGAATCGGATAAACCGCCGCTTTTGCTGGTAATTGACTATGAAAAGCTGTATCAAATACCGCTACTTGTGCCACATCTGGTAATATTTGCTCAATGGCGGTAATACCTTCTAGATTAACCGGGTTGTGAGCAGGAGCAAAACTAGCAAGCTTTGCGATCGCATTAGTTACTTCAGAATTAATTATCACAGCCTCGCGGTATTGTTGGCCGCCATGTACTACCCGATGACCAACAATATTAATTTCTGATAGATTATCAATTACCCTAATATCGCCTTTATATAAAGTATCGAGTAGATGTGACATTACTGCCCTGCGATCGCCGGATGGTAATTCTTTTTGGAATTCGCCACGATTACTTTTAACTTTAAGCTCTGCTAGTTCCTGCAAGTAATTCCAATCAATTTTTGCTTCCCATAATGGTTTTAAAGGCAAATCTGGTAAATTATCGCCTATTTGGTACAAGCAACTTTTTTGACTGCTAGAGCCTGCATTTAATACTAATATTTTCATATTTTTTTTAGCTTAAAACTCCTGCCTGTACCGACACTAGAGTATTGAGGTTGACAATTTTTTGCATCTGCCTTCAGAAGTTGCTTACTAGACCTTTTAAAATAGTTATAGTTATTAACATATATAAACCCTTACCCTAATACTTGACTTCGCGTTTTCAGATGACCTAGTTATTTGTATTTAGCCTTTGCCAAAAAGGTTTGCAACGCATTTGTTGGGCGGCGGACTATTACCCCGCCAATCTTTGCCAGAAAGCAGAGTGTTAGAGCTAGTAGAGGGAGGTATCTATTCCTTCAGAGGCGGTTATGGCGGTGAATTTTGCCCGAACTTCTACTTCAATTCAATGTTTGCAGCAAGTCTTTGCGAGTATCGACGCTGAAAGTTGTCCGCATCACTTCAACTTTCATATGCACACGGTATATTCTGATGGCAAATTCCAGCCAGAAGAATTAATAGATCGCGCTATTTCTATTGGTTTGCAGGGGTTAGCGATTACCGATCACCATACAATTCTAGGCTATAAAACAGCGCAACGCTATTTAGAAGATTGGAAATGGAGTCACCCCCAAACCGAAAAACCCGCGCCGCAGCTTTGGAGTGGAGTAGAAATTAATGCCCGTCTGCTAAATATTGAAGTACATATTCTTGGCTACGGTTTTGAACCATCGCATCCTAGCTTGCAGCCTTATTTGCAAAGAAGCGCTGCTAAAGGAGATAGCTATCAGGCGGCTAATGTTATTGCTTCTATCCACCAAGCTGGAGGGCTTGCAGTCCTGGCTCATCCAGCGCGTTATAAAAAATCTCACTTCGATTTGATCCCGGCGGCGGCCCAATTAGGGATCGACGGGGTAGAAACTTACTATGCTTACAATAACCCTAATCCCTGGAAACCTAGCCCCACTGAAACGCAACAAGTGCAAAACCTAGCTGCTATTCATGGCTTGTTAAGTTCTTGCGGTACAGATACTCACGGACGCAACTTACTTCAACGCCTTTAATAAGTTTGGAGTCATCAAAAAAAATTTACCTTCTCATTTCTGAGAAGGTAGTGTAAAGCAATATTAAAATAATAAGAGTCCTTCAGTCCTAAAAAGAAGCCATGATCGTAATAATACTGACGCTTGTTAAAGCAACAGCAACGCCCATAGCTATTGTTGAGCCTAAGTTATTGGATTTTTGTGTAAGTTTCATAATGGCTTTTAGGTAAATTTACTGATGGTATTAAATTTATCAGATTGCTTGCAACTCTACACATAAAAGTCTAAAAACTTTAATATAGTTAAAATTCCTTAACATATAGGTGGGTGTACGCTCAACTAATGATAAAAAAAGACGCGCGATCGCACGTCTCAAACAAAGTATCAAAAACTTGCTTTTAAATCCATTTACCGCCTCTAAAGCGCCATCGAGGGAATAGTATTCGCATTACTGCCCAAGATAAAAAGTAAGCTACTAGAGAAACCGCCGTATAGTGAACGATAAACCATCCCAGGTTAAATACATCGCGATCTATAAAGGGTAAGCCCACAAACTTAAGTAGCAACCCTAAAACAATGCCCTCTGCAATGCAAGCAAAAAACTGAAACGCACCGGGCCAATCGTGATCCCACAAATACTGCTGCAAATAGTTATACAGAATGTCCCACAACAAGCCTAAAACCCCTACCCAAAAAATTACCCAAAAGAAAATCGGGTGAAAGTTACCGTCGGGAGTAGGGCCAATAAGACCCAAAGCAAAAGGTAAGCTAACAATTATGCCAATGGTGGCAAGCAGAAATATCCGAGTTTGCCAACGTCCAAATAAAATAGGTGTCATGGTGTTTGATTAGTTGCCCACTTAATCCATTGAATGAAAGAACCCAAACCATTGAGGCGACGAGCTTTTGGAGCGCGATTTCTAGCTAAACCGTCCGCCGCACACTGGGCCGCGTACTGCAACCCTAAAAATGTATCTACGGGAGCGTAAGGGCCGCCAAGAGTCATTACCCCAGCGCAATACATCCGAGCGCGATCGTTTCGCATCTCTACAACTTCAAAGTCATTAGCAACGTGTAGCCGTCCTAGAGGGTTGAGCGGTAAGTTGTAATGAGTAACCAAATCGTTGAGAAAAGGACTTTCTGAAGGCTTGGCATCAAGTCCTGTAGAGTCGATAATAAAGTCAGCATTGAGCTTGCTTTCGCCCTTGATATTGCTGCTTTCTAAATAAGTAACCAAACGGCCTTTATCGTCTTGCTCAACTCGGTCTACTTTGCCAAAAACAATGGTGTACCAACCCTCTTGCAGTCCGGTACTAACAATCTTTTTCCAGTCCGAGCGATCGGCGGTAGTAGTACCGCCCCAATCGGTGAGCAAACGCTGGCGTTCGACGGGGCTACCTTCTTCTAGGCGTTTCTTCATATCACCCCCCCACGTACCTTTGGGCCAGTTGTAGGGCTGAAATTCCCACTGATTGTCGGTTTTGCGCTGGGCGACTCCGAATTTGTTACCTTCGGGTTTGGGCGATCGCATTAAGTGCAAAACTGTAATATTGGGGTTTTGGCGGCGAATTTCTGATATGCGCTGAATAATTCGGGACGCTACAATGCCTCTACCTCGAACAATTACACTTCCACCCTTGGTAGTTAATTGCTTGTAGACGTGTTCGTGTTCTTCGTAAGCATTGATTACAGATTTAAAATCGCGGTATTTTTCCCGGTAAGCCTGCAAGTCTGGTAAAAACTTAATTGCTGGATAACCCGGAGCCATGTGGATGTAGCGAGTGATTAAAAAACGATGATCTTGGCGATCGCCCATAGTGCGAGAATAAGCGATAACATAGCGACCATCTTCGGTTTTGCGAATTGCCCGGAAACGACCGTAACGCAGCATTTTGTCCCAGCCAATTCTTGCCGCTTCCCGGTCTACCGAAGCAAATACATTACCGGACTTTGGCGTATAAGTATCTGCCAATACGGGTTCGGAAAATACTTGCCACAAGTGCTTAATTGAGGAACCAACTTGTCCTCTAAAAAACTCCTTGAAAGACTCTCGCCAAGCATATCCAGGCCAGCCCCAAATATTGTCTGGGCAGGAGTCAGAACCCGATCGCAGCCGCTCGTGAGAGGGAATTTGCGAATTTTGGCATAAACGCTGATAGCGACCGTAGGGCTTCTTCTCAATCCCTAAAATCACAATTTGATCGGCTTTTACTCCAAAGCAGCGCATCGTATCGGCCCAAGTAAAGCTACCCATTCCCGCGCCTAAGCTTACATAGTCGCTTTCTTCAATAGGTAAACCTGCGGCATTAATATCGGCAATAGATACTTTTTCGGTCGCAAAACAAGCTGGAGGAAAATTACTACCAGGCGTATTAATTTCTTGAGGAATATTAGCTTGCGCTTCCAAAATGTTTGTTTCTGGATTGAAGACAATGGTGGAAGAAGGAACTACAAATTCCGTTGCCGAGGGATCGCCAAGGATTACTTCTGTCGCTTCAACATTATTTACCATCGACTCGATAGTAACGGTAATTTCGTAAGCGCCTAGTTTTATCGTATCGCCACTATTTAAGGGGCGGCTCGATTGCGTTATGCGATCGCCATTTATCAGCGTACCGTTGGCGCTGCGATCCTCTATGGTCAGTTGCCCATTATTGGACGTAATTAAAGCATGAAAGCGCGAAACTTGCTTGCTGGCAAGAATAATCGGCGAAACTGGCTCATCGTTAATTGTCGGAGGAATTTGACTTGCTTCTCTACCAAAAGCTATAGGTGCAGATAAAAGTGGCTCAAATAACTCCCCGGAAGTGGGGTCTTCCCAGCTTAATTGAATTTCCATAAGGGTGTGTTATGTATTGGTGCAAAGATAAAACTACGGTTTTTCGTCGGGAAAATATACGGCGGTTGGCGCTGAGGCTAAAGAAGTTCCGCACCACTGGCACACTAACGACAAACTTGCTTGGGGGGAAACATGACCGCAGACATGACACTTTAATCCGTGTGCGGGCGCATCTTCTGGAGCATCGGAAGTCACCTTCGCCGTCAGCGTCATTTTACCTAGTTGAATAGTGGTTCGATGTTTAAGGGCAGTGTCTTCTGCGACAACTTTTTGACCGTTTACCCAAGCAGGGTTTGGCTTGTCTCTATTTTTAGTAAGGTTCCGTAAATAAAAAGTATGCTTTGCTACATCAAAAAATATTTCTACGTGCAAGCCAGAGACAGTTTTTGCTGGATCTTTGACAATAACATCGCACTGACTTTCATCTCTGCCAATGCGGATTGGCGGCTCGTTTGGTTTGTCAAAAGAAAAGGCCTGAGAACGGTTGCGCCCTCCTTCTACCCATTCCAAAGCTATCTTGTGCATAATGTGGGATGCTCCCAAAAGTGTTTTTATCTAGATGAGTAAAGTGATTGATTATTCGTTATTTAAGTTATTCAACTAGCTCGGCGGCAATTCCTGAAATAGAACAAAAATTGCGATCGCATTTTGCGCTACGCACAATCTTCTTGCTTGAAAAATAGTAATTGTTGATTTTTTTGCCCAATTTACTCAAATCCTCAAGGTCTACAAACTTAAGCGAACTACAACCTATAGAATAAAAATATACTGCTATCTAGTTGAATAAATCTTGAGGAAATGTTAAGGATTTTGGTAATACTTAGGAAAAGTAGATTTTAATGTTCTTCATCGCTGCTACCAAGAGTTGCCAACCATCGTCAAACCAGACCAAAATTAACGGTTTAGAAGAAGTAACCCTTTCGCAGATTCTCAGCCTTGCAGGGGAAGGTTTTTAACCGGAAACTGAATTGATGCTAGATTAAATACCGATAAATCTGAGTCCTCCCATGTCCGCTATTGCTTTTAGGTTGAGAAATGTGAAGACTCGCCACAGTGGTTTTTGCTCTAGCATTCACGGGGTTAAACCGATCTAACCTAAGTTTGGTCTTCAATCCCTTCTCTACGCACTTAGTATCAAATTTCTACGTGGGAATTATTGAATTCCAATTGACAAATTTAATTGAGACGCAAGCGATCGCTCCATCATGAATCTAAAAATTGTCCACAGATGTTGCTGGCTGTAGAATGTAACAAAGCGGGTCTAAAACTGCTACGGTTTGCTTTGTTCGTTGATGCGGGTGCAGGGTGGAAGGTAACGGCTGACCCGAATCCTCATTTGTTGGTCAATCAAAGGTTTTTGTAAGATGCAGAGGTGGGGTTGATTTAAAACCATCACCAAAACTGAATTTAAGGCTAAATTACGCGCTGCTATTTATTAACTTAAGAAGTCGCGGGAACAATTTTCAGCATAACGGCTTCTATTTTAGTGCTAACTACTGATTGGTAGAAGTCAAAACTTGCGCTTTTTGAGCCTCTCTTGACAACTTTCAGTTAAACAGCAAGCAAATAATGTTTGATTAAATCTATGAACCTATCCCAGTAATAAAATTCTGTTAATCCAAATGTGAATTGTTGCAAGGGAAATAAAAGCATTGAAACAGGCAGAAATTCTTTCCCACCGAACAACAAGCCTACGGTATTTCCTTTGAAACCATGCAAAGCAGCGCTCTTGTTGAAAACGTGGAACTGATATCTTAATTGGTCTACCTCGATTTTTCCTTGTTTTCGCTCGTTCGTTTTGGTAACTGTGGTCTAATATCACGTTTACGTAAAGCTCTGTGGGGGAAGCTTCCCCCACAGAGCTTTACGTAAAGTCGCTCTTAGTTCCTTGGAATCATAACCTTTATCCGCCGCCAGCACCTTAACTCGTTTGCGGGGTCTACCAGGTTGATTATTTTTGACTGGCGTTACTGTCAATTAGCGGCATCACTTGTTCTCGTTCACTATCATTGGCTGCGGTGGTGCTATGGGACAAAGGCATACCATTACCATCAGTCAAGGTATGAATCAAAATCCCTTTGCCCTTATAACCATAAGCAACATCCTCACCACCCCCTTTGCCAGGGGGAAAAAGACCCGTCCACCGCGCCGTAGTTCCAGTTAATTAATCCTTTCTCTGAGGCGATTCCTAAGATACGTGCTTGTAATCGTTCTAACGTTCCATCTGTTTGCCAACGCAAGAGCCATCTGTGCGCTGAACTTTTTGATGCCCAGATTTCTCCTCTAGGGACATCACACCAACGACATCCTGTAATCAATACATACATCAAGGTGTTAAGTACATGACGGAAAGGCCCATGGGGCATTCCCCTTCCCCGCTTTTCTCCAACCTCTGTCATCACATCCTCAAACAACTTCCATTCTAAATCACTCAATCCCTCAAATCTTCCAGCCATTTTTCGTGTAGCTTAATCAATCTGAGTAATACATTATCACATTCTTGACCTTAGTGGGATAGGTTCATTGTTTGTCCGAAATTTGCGAGAACAACAATGTTTAATTTAATATCACCCTCTTGACGAAACTAAATTCTAAGTTTCGGTAGAAGATATAATAAAAGCAAGGTAAGACTTAATACAATCTTCTCTAATAATCATTACTGATAAATTGAATAAAACTAGAAAAATAATAAGAGGCGACTTCTCGTGAAACGCAATCCTTGGTTGAAATACTTACCTGCAATTTTAGCAACAACTTGTTTAATGCCCGTAGTGCCAACAATGGCGGTTCCCCAATTGCCGACGGCAATTGCTCAGTCCACTACATCGCAATACAACAAGTATATGCGGCAAGGTTACTCAGCGACCGCTAAAAGAAATTATCGTAATGCCTTACTTAGTTTTAGGCGAGCTTTAAGCGTTCGTCCTGGCGATCCCTATGCCACTGCTGCCATTAATAATGTGAGTAAGTACGCTCGTCGCGGTACATCAAAAAATATCTTCATCGCTTCAAACCGAGGCGCACCAGGGACAAGACAAGGCGGGGCGACTAGAGGAGGGTGTTCAAGTAGCGATCGCACTTTAACAGCATTGGTTCCCGCCAATAATTTAGGCATGACCACAACCCAGTATCCGGTAATTTTCTTCTACGTACCGCAAACTTCTGCCGAAACCCTAGAACTATCGCTACTAGATGAAAACGATAACGAGATTTATCAAAAGAACCTTACACCAAATAAAAGCGGTGGTATAGCTAGTATAAATTTTTCTACTTTGCCTGGCTTACAACCTTTGCAAGTGGGTAAAAGTTACCACTGGTATTTATCGATCGTATGTAACACTCAAGACCGTTCCGCAGATATATTTGTCGATGGTTGGGTGCAAAGAATCAAACTTGATCCCGCCTTACAAAGCGAGTTGCAACAAGTATCGTTGAGCGATCGCGCCTCACTATATGCTGTTAATGATATTTGGTATGATAGCCTCGCCGCGCTATTTGAAATCCGCAAATCTAGTCCAAATAATTCCGCTTTAGTCAACCAATGGGCAGATTTATTAGATTCGGTGGGACTAGATCAAATTGCCAGAGAACCTTTGGTTTCTTGTTGTACGGCAACTAACTAAAACTCTCCTCATCCCCCAATCCCTTTGACGATGGAAAAACTTAGTTGTAAACATCCCTCTGTCAGACTTGAGAGAGGGATGTTTGCAGCAGCAATTAATCAGCCATTGCTATTTTATAGGTTTCACTGAGGCAACTTTTGCTTAATAGATACCCAAATAGTGGGTATGGCAAGATATAAAGCGAACGAAAAGCCGCGTTAGTTCTAGATTGGGATTCAAGTTATTTCCCAGAGCAAAAAACATTCCTAGGCTAAGAAACTATAAATAACATTGATAACTGTCAAATTAAAGAGTGATTAAAGACAATATTGTAGCTGCTATAGAGTTGATTGCAAATAGCTTCAGGCGTTGCTGCATACCTTCATCTCAACTGAGGAAGTTACATTCGTGCAAATATTTTTTGCAACCAAACCTTTTTGAAGTTACAGCCAGTGGTTGAAAAAGTATAAATATCATAACAATACCTTAGAAATCCTACTACTACAGCTATAACCGAGGGATAAAAAATTATGTCAAACTGGCAGTAAAGAACTTTTATGCCTAACCTACTAGCGGTAAGCATATTTTTTGTAAGTGATGTGCTTTGAGTAGATGAAAGATAGCCAACAATTTAGTTCTGGAGAAAATGCGATCGCGCTATTTGATGAGTCGCAGCATCTGATTCTATTTAATCAAAGACTTGCCGCATTATGGGGACTATCTACGGACTGGCTCAAACAAAAACCAGATTTGCGATTGTTTTTTGCCGAAATTGTAAACTGTGGGTATTGGTCGCAAGCTCAGTATTTACAATTGATTGCGGCGATTGACTCTACGCAAGTTGAGAACTCACACTACATCAAACAAACTAACGGGATCTGCTTGGGAAGCCTATATCAGCCTCACTTCCGAACAGGGGTATATATTTACTTTTCGTGATGTTACTGAAGCTCAATCTTTCCAAACAAGTATAAATGCTCAAGTAAGACGACAAGCTTTTATCTTAGGGTTAATGGAACGGCTACAGCCAGCAAGCCAACTGCAAGAAATTGGCGAGTTTGCCCTTAGTTATTTGGTGCAAGCAATGGATGCAGCTTTTGGGGATATTAAAGTAATTACAGGTGTTGGGTTCAACGCGGTTGCTCAAGTGCTGACAAATCAAGTCAGCGCCAAATTTATTGCTGTTTACGGTGAAGTGGCGGTGGGAGAAATGGAAACCTTGCTAAATACAGGTATTCCCTACGGTCAAGGTCTGCTGTGGCAAGTAGTGACAACGGGTAAGCCTTTATTTATTGATGACTACAAAAATCACCCTAGGGCCGTACCCGCCTTTAAAAATCCTGGTATTGGTGACTTGGGTATTTTTCCGATTCCGGCGGCCAATGGCAATATTATCGGCGTACTAACTTTAGAGTCGCGCGGTCAAAAGAAATTGAAAGATGCGCCCCAACAAGATATGCTATTAGCCGCCTGCCGAATGATGGGGGTAGCAATTGAGCGGGCGCAAAACCAGGTACGCTTGTCCCAAATTAACCAAGACTTAGAGCAGGCTTCTCAACTAAAGTCAGAATTTCTTACTTCCATGTCTCACGAACTGCGAACTCCGCTCAATAGCATTTTAGGGTTTGCCAACTTGCTGCTACAACAAGTTGCTGGTTCTTTGACGGCGCGTCAGGTTAAATACACTCAAATAATTGCCGAAAGCGGTCAGCATTTATTGCAGTTAATTAATGATATTCTCGACCTTGCCAAAATTGAATCTGGGAAAGCCGAACTAGAATTACAATCTGTGGCGATCGCTGATTTATGTACTCAATGCTTGGAGATGGTTCAACATCGCGCCGACAAAAAGCGTTTGTTACTATCTCAGGAGATCGACCAGAACCTAGGACAGTTAAATCTAGACGAGCGCCGCGTCCGTCAAATGGTAATTAATCTGCTCTCTAATGCGGTCAAGTTCACCCCCGAAGGCGGACAAATTAAATTTGCTTGTAGGATAGCTTATGGCAGTCAATTACTAGAGCAATTTCGACCAGATTGCAGTCCTATTAATCCTAGTACGCCTTACCTATGCCTTGAAGTTCAAGATACTGGAATTGGTATTGCTCAAGAAAAGTGGAATTTATTGTTTCGACCATTTCAACAGGTGGATGCTTCATTAACGCGGGCGCATGAGGGTACGGGGTTGGGACTTGCGCTAACAAAACGTCTAGCAGAACTACATGGCGGTACAGTTTCCTTAGACTCCGTCGAACACCAAGGCAGTATTTTTCGCATCTGGCTACCACTTACAGAAATGCGTCAAGAATTGGCAAAGAACTTGTTAAGGGAGCCGCCAGCCGTGAAAGAAAATGAGCTAGGAGCCAATGCTAACAGTGCTAAACGGATTTGGGTAGTAGAAGATCAACCCTACAACCAGGAATTAATTATCGAGGTACTGGAATTAGAAGGCTACATTGTAGAGTTAATTCCTGATGGTGGCGTGATGATGGCAGCGATGCAATCCACCTTAACAGCGCCTCCGTTAATGCCAGATTTAATTTTGTTGGATATTCAGCTACCAAAAGTAGATGGGTTTGAAATTGTCCGCCACCTTAAAGCTAGTTCCCAGTGGAAAGGAATTCCGGTAATTGCAGTGACAGCAATGGCAATGAAAGGCGATCGCGATCGCTGTTTGGCGGCGGGTGCTAATGCTTACATGAGCAAGCCTTTAGACCTAAATTTATTGAAGGAAACGCTGCGGATAATGTTGCCCTAGATAATAGTTGAAATTTCAAAACCAGCATCCTATTTATACGGTTGCTGGTTCAATTCTTAGTACAAATTAAATTAGCAAGCTGCCTTGTTAATAGCCTCCTTCTTCCTCCTCGTATTCTGGAGCTTTTGTTTTCTTGGGAATAATAATTGGTTTTGGCTCATCATCCCAAGCATCGTCGTTTAACTCGTCATCGTAAAGACTAGCGTTGGATTCTGTTTCAATATACTTTTTTGGGTTCGTAAAGGTCTTGCGCCGTTGCTTCGCTCCAGTTATCTTCTTCTTCGTATTGAATCGACTCGTACTGACGCTGACGCAATTGTTGCGGTGGTTGACGTTCTTCTAATTCATACTCGAATCGTCCTCATCCCAAGCTTGTTCTACCACTGGGCGATTGGTACGCAATGGCTGAACTTTTGGTGCTTGTAATGGAACTCCCGTACCTAACTGGTTTTCTGCTTTAGTTGTTGTAGGAGTATAGTAAGCTTCATCTTCATCGCGCTCCCAAGGGGCTTTGCCGATGCCCAGACGCTCTAATAAGCCTACCGTTAGCTGATTTAACCTTTCTTCCGCTCCCTCCACTACAATCAGCCGATTTGCGCCGCTACTGATAATTTCATCAATTGGCAATTCGTAGGTACTTAAAACTTGTTCGGGAATTTGGGGAATACCTAGGGAGGCGATGATTAGCGAGGCTATTTTACCAGTTTCAGGGTTAAAGACAAAACTGCGGACTCTCCCTAAAAGTTCGCCCGTCTCGGTAATTACTTCGTAGTTAATTAAGTTACTGTAAATTTCAACGTCTATATCTTCAATTACGTCTTCGTTGTCTACTAGCAGCACATCGCCGATTTTGCGGATGCTACTCAAATACATATATCTTGGCACACCGGAGAAAGCGATTAGGTTGTCTCGTAAGCTTAGAGCTACAACCTCGCGTTGGTCGATATCTACCCACAGTTGACTTACTAAGCCTAATTGCTTGGCGTTGTCGTCTGTAATCACTTTGGTGTTTAAGATGTCGGAACGTCTGATAATTTGTTCGGAGGTCATTCTAATGCCGAGTCCTGATCTCGAAATCCGGTTATTTCAATACTATTAATAGCAAATTATCATCTGTTAAGATGTTCGGCTATTACAACTTGATTCCCAGCACTTGAGTATACGCCCCTCGTGCTTGAGTCACGCCTATAGTACGTTCGGCTGATTCTATCATTGGTCGGCGCAAACTGACGACTATAAATTGCGCTAGAGTAGCTTGTTGTTTAATCATTTTAGCTAATCTTTCTACATTTGCTCCATCTAAAAACATATCTACTTCATCAAAAGCATAAAAAGGTGATGGACGGTAGCGTTGCAAGGCAAAAATAAAGCTTAAAGCTGTCAGAGATTTTTCGCCGCCAGACATGGATGCTAGGCGTTGTATTGGTTTTCCTTTGGGGTGAGCAACTAAGTTTAATCCACTATTAAAGGGTTCTTCAATATTGTCTAGTTGCAAGTAGCCGTCGCCTTCGGATAGGGTGGCAAAAATACTTTGAAAGTTCTCGTTTACGGCATCAAAGGCTTCTTTAAAAGCTTTTTGGCGCAAGGTTGTAAAGTTCTCTATTCGTAGTAATAATTCTGTGCGTTCCGCTACTAATGTCTCTAATTTTTGCGTGAGTTCTTCTAGGCGAGTATTAGTGCGATCGTATTCTTCTAACGCCAGCATATTTACAGGTTCCATCGCTTCTAATCGTTTGGAAATCGCTTTCAATTCTTTTTGTAGTTGCTCTAAATCTATCTGAGGTGGTATTTCGGGCAATGGTTCGGGTAATTCTAATTCTTGTAATGCTGTTTTTACGGCTAATAGTTCTTGCTGCCTTGTTACTTGAGTTTCAATTTGTTTTTGTTTTTGCCATTCCAATTGACTGTAGGCTAAATGTTGTTCGCGCAATTGTTGTTCTGTGCGATCGCGCTTTTCTTTTTCGGTACTCAACTGTTGGCTTACTTGACTTAAAGCTGTCTGAATTTGGGCTATTTGCTCGGCTATGGTTGATAACTGGTTTTCGATTTCGGTAACTTGAGAAATTGTTGCTTGTTTCTGCTGCTGATATTCTTCTTTTCTGGCAATACTTGCGGCAATTTTTTCTTGCAGGCGTGACTTTTGATTTTCTAAGTCTTTAATTTTCCCTTCTGCTTGTCTTAATACCTGTTCTTTAGCTTGCAATTGCTGCTCGTTGGTTTTAATAATTGCTTGGATTTCTTGCCATTGACTATTGGTTTGCGATTTTTCTAATTCACTTAAAGCTAGTTTTTGCTGTTGCAGCGTAGCTTCTTGCTGGGGTAATTCTTGCTCTAAAACTTGCAATCGAGCTTGAGCCTTAACTAATTGTTCGGTAGTTTGGGTGTTTTGAACTCGCGTTTGCGTGAGTTGCTGACTTAAATTACTGATTTCTTTACTTAGTTGTTCGCTCTGAAGCTGTTTTTCTCGCCGCCCGTGGCGCATTTCTGTTAACTTGTGACTTTGCTGCTTAGTTTTGGCTAAAAGCGTATTAATTACTTGAGTACAACGCTCTAATATTTGCGTAATATCTTGCAGTCGCTGTTTTAATTGAGTAATTTCCGCTGATTCTGTTGCGTCTCCTTTCCCAAAATGCAAGCTTGAACGTTGGTTACTCATTCCTCCAGTCATTGCGCCGCTAGTTTCTAGTAACTCGCCATCAATGGTCACAATACGGTGCTGTCCCAAATAACCCCGCGCCGTTTCTAAGGTGGCAAATACTACTGTGTTACCAAATACATAGGCAAATATATTTTGATATTTGCCTTGGCATTCCACCAAGTTTATAGCGTAATCTACAAATCCATTGGCGTAACGCAAAGCTACCGTAGGCGAAAACCGCCCAGGTTGAATCTTATTTAACGGTAAAAATGTTATTCTCCCAGCTTTTTTTTGCTTCAATAACTCAATTGCTGCGGCAGCTACAAGGTCATCTTCTACGACCAACTGTCCTAATCTACCTCCGGCGGCAGTTTCTAAGGCTAATTGATAACGCGAGTCAACACTTCCTAATTGGGCAACTAATCCGCAAACACCACTTAAGCCAGACTGTAAAATAACTTTAGTTGCGTAAGTTCCTTGAGTTTCTTGAATTGCTTGGACTTGCGCCTCTAACTTATCTAAGTTACGTTGTTTTTCTCGTTGTTCTAAAATTAATCGGTTTTGCGTTTGCTGCTGAATTTGTAATTCTTGCTCGTCCGCAGCTAAGGCTTTTGTTAATAATTCGGTTTCGGTAGTAAATGTTAATAATTCAGCTTCTAAATTAGTAAGCTTGGCTTTTTTTTCAGTTATTTGCGGCTCTATCGTCGAAATTAATTGAGCTTGTTCGCTGACTTGTTTAGTTAACTGATTGTGACGCTCATTTAACTTAGCTTGTTCTGTACGCTGAGGTTCAATAGATTGAAGCAAAGCCTCTATTTGACGGCTTAAAGCGGCTTGTTGTTGCACCCACGCCTCCGAAGCATCAGCGATCGCATTTGCTGATTCTCGACTTTGTTTTAAGACTATCTCTGCTTGATTTTGTGCTTGACTTAAGGCAGTAATATCTTGGATTTCTAATACTTCTTGTTCGCTAATAACTTGACTAAAAAGTTGCTGATTTGACTTGATTTCTTGATTTTTTTGCGATATATTAACTGTGATATTGTTTGCAGCGTGTTCTAACTCGTGCTTGCGTAGTTGTAGTTGTTTTTGCTCGGCTTGGTAAGTAACTAAGGTAGATTGTAAAGCTAAAAGATCCGTTTCTCCCAAGGCTTTGACGCGATCATTAAGTAAGTCAAGTTGGGTAGTAGAGTGTTGTATTTGTAACTGCTGGTCAGCAAGCTGATTAGTAAGTTCAGCAATAGTGCGATCGCTTTGTTGAAGTTGAGTGACAAGTTGCTCTTGTTGCTTTCTTTGATGCCGCCACTGTAGCACCGTTTCCCACTGTTGTTTTTGCTGAAATTCAGCGCGGAGCAATTGATATTTCTCGGCTTTAAGCCTGTCAGAGGATAAGCGATCGCGTTGGGAACTCAATTCTTGCTCGACGATTTGACAGCGCTCGATGCGATCGCGCACTTCTTCTAAAGTATCTTTCGCTTGCACAATTTTGCGATCGAAGTTGGCAACTCCTGCTAGTTCGTCAATAATTTCTCGACGCTCTTTAGCATTCATAGAAATAATGCTCGTGACATCCCCTTGCAGCACTACATTGTAGCCTTCAGGATAAATCCGCAGCTGAGATAATTGGGCGTGTAACTCTGTCAGCGTACAAGCTTCGCCATTGATGTAATAGTTTGAGGTATAAGTATCATGTTTCGTAACTCTAAGCTTGCGCGTAACGCTCCATTCGGTAGCAGTAGTTTGCGACTCGTCGCTAATATCAAAAGTAACGGTAACACTCGCTTCAGCCTTACCACGACTGCCTTGATTGTGATTAACTAGATCGGGTAAGCGATCGGCTCTCATCCCTTTGGAACTTGAAAGACCAAGGGCAAATAATAAAGCATCGAGGATATTTGATTTACCTGAACCATTGGGGCCCGAAACCACTGTAAATCCTGGCAGTAATGGAACCGTAGTTGTACCGCCAAAAGATTTAAAGTGTGAAAGTTCCAGTCGCTTAACATACACCATAGGCGCTGGTTGAATTTTTGCTTACTAAAGGTATAAGCGTATTGGTAGTTAAACAGATTAGCACGGTTGGCTTCATGGAGCTAGACCCTTACTAACGTAAAGGCAAAGGATTTCAAGAACTACGCTCGTGTAAATAAGTAAATACTGATTTGTCGCCAATGTCTGGGGGGAATTGGTTGAATTA
>Ga0181464_1000460_pt3 | contig 15820 bp, 10 predicted proteins | sample InSIn2gowninarea_FD_119074 | JGI IMG/M metagenome (GOLD analysis project Ga0181464, IMG submission 119074) | Clean room microbial communities from NASA Spacecraft Assembly Facility at Jet Propulsion Laboratory, Pasadena, California, USA -... ...
TATTGCACTTAAAATGATAATTTTGGGGTCAAATTGATAGTTTTTAAGAAAATTCTAAATTCCTAAACTAGGTCATCTAGGGTTTGGAGAATATATCTATAGAACTAAAGGTCATTTCCAAGTACAAATTTCTTGATCTATCATCTTGGCTAATTAGAAAAATTTAATATAAAGAATATGTTTTTAAGTTATATTTTTGAAGATAATAGCATCATGGGATGAAATAGAGAAGTATGATCAACTCATACATCTCTGTAGTTTATTAAACACACATATTGAAGAGTTTACTATATCTCTTCAAAGAAACTTACCAAGAAGAGATGTTGAGGGTTACACCAGCCTTAGATCACTATGAAATCAAATCAAGAGAATATTTTAGATCTCAAGACACTCTTTATATAAAAAGAATAATTTAGCATTCTCCATAATCATCTTCATCTCCACCATGGCCATAATAATTTCAACAAAGAACTCCAAGGAGAATTGAAAATATTCCTAGATATGATGGTGAGAATAGACAAAGAGGAAGCTTGGCACCCAATGTTGAAATAGGAAGAGGTTTATTATCCCATGTTGAGCACAAAGGAGCTTAGGAACTAAATATTGGACAAGAAGGAAAAATGGCAAAAGAAGAATCTTGGACCAGCCATGTTGACATCCTAAAAAGGTATAAAAGTAATTCTAATTTTTTATGAAAGTCATCCATAAAGTTTGTATAGTGTTGTTGAAAGTAATAATATTGGGAGGATAGTGGTATGAGCCATTGTTGTTTCAGATTTGGATTTCAAATATAGTAGTAAAGAAAGTGAATATGGCTTTGAATCTAATATGAAGGAAGATAAAGATTGCAAAGAAAAGAATACTATTTCAAATCTTAGAAAATCAGAAATCATTATATCACCACATGAGGTATGTCAAGTAGAGCTACAAGATGTTTCCTTTAGAATGCAATAACCCCTATTTGTTGAGAATGTAGTAAAAATAAAGAAGCTTTATGTAGATATGAATGTTGTAACTTTTCAATCAACTTGTGAGTATTTATATACTAGTTTCATGAATTTGGTTTCAAGGTATAATGTGTGGAAGGAATCAATTCTTCATCTGAATTGTAATAGACTTCTAGCTCCATGGAATCTGATTGTGTTAACACACAATGGGAGATTTAGAAGTTTGGAGGTATTTATAGTGAATGAAAATTAAAACATGAAGCTTTACAAATCAGCCTTAGAGTAGAAAGGGAAAATAGCCTTAGCCTATGATAAAGAACTTGATGGTCCTTGGAACCACTTGGATATTTGGCATATGACATGGGAAAATGGCCTCACTTGTTTTAGCTCACTTTGATTGTTTATGTATTTACAAGAATCAATAGCCTCACTTGAAGGATTTAAACATAAGAAGGGTATCATATCTTCTCATGACACATTCACTTGCAAATAGTATATCAAGAAAAAGAGAGAGTCAAAGGATGAAATGGGAGTAAAGATGAAAGATAACAAATTTGGAATTGATATTACATTGATAGATGATGTTTTTATGAGGAGGAATACATCCCTTATCACCATTGGGACTAAAATAAAATAGGTATTGACTATTATTAATGGATGTGCTTTGGACACAACATTTGGAGAAGGATTAAGGGTTGTTACCCATGCGTTGAAGGCTATGATTGGTAAATAGATTATTTTGGCCTCTCTCAAAAATTATTTTGAGGTTACCATTCACATATTATGGGTTGCATGTCAAAAGATATTTACCATTGCAATACATGAAGAAAAAAAGACTCATGCTCAAATTGTTATTAGCATTTCTAGGTCTGTTGATAACGTGCCTTTGGAAACCTCTTGGAAGGGATCTACCATACCATTGATAAGAACAAAAATGTTAGCAACAATATTGTTAACCATAAGGACTAACTTAGAGGCTACAATTATGATTATTTAGATAGCATTGGAGGAGATAATAGGGGCTACAAATTGGAAGAAAAGATTATTCTTTGGGCTACATATATTGATGAATTGGCTACAATTAGAACTGAGTATTATACCAATTAAGGGCTGAATTTTGAAGAATATTGGTTTCCATGGTAAAGGGGACTTTTGTTGATATATTAATAACCATTTTGGGGCTTACCCACTTGTTGATATTTTGGATAAACTTTGAAGCTGCATCCATGCCACTTCTTAAGGGAAAAATGATAGGATTGGTGTTGTAAGAAAGGGTTATTTCTATGATGCATGAGAGGATCTTTACATGATTTGATTTGAATAGTGTTTTTTAATTGAGGATTGAAATTAATTTCATATTGGTTACTTTTAGTGGATGTATTATTATTATGTTCCTTGATGATGGTTTCAAGATTGATAAATCTAATTTAATGGTGACATTCGATAATAAATGGACTATTGAGCATTGTATGGGATTTTAGGAATATGGTTAGCTTATTGTTGGAATCTCAGGAATATGTGTGTTACCTACCATTTATGCATAGTTCAAGATTTCATGGATGAATTTCCTTGAGGCATTTGGGACATTTTTGAAGAACCCAAATTGAAAACTTCCTTGTCCACCATAGAGGTTGTTATCATGTGTTCATATGATGGATAGGGAACATTGAGGACTGATTTTGAGACATTGTATGTTTATTTTAATTTCAAATTTGAGTATCACACACTTGTTTATTTTTGGAATGAAATGTTTACTACTAAGTGGATGTTTATTAAACCCCATTCTTGCTCCACCCTACATGATTTGAATATTATGTTGCATGAGAAGAAATCAACAATGGATGGCAGAATTGCTACCCTAAGTTTATGCTCTATGTTTTTCTAATCATGGATACAATTGGGATGTAGGGGGAATGCTAGTTTACCAGACCTATTTGGTGAATTTGAGCACATGGAAAAGATTGCATATTCTTGTAGATTAATAGTAGCTTGCATTTTAGATGTTAACATATAGGTTGGGGTATTGGTTTCACCTCACTTTGAATATAATATTGCATTTTTTAGGATTGTTATGCATGCTCTTGAGGTTGAGTTTTTTTCATGCATAATAAGTATGACTTCTTCAATGGAACATGATGAACCCTAGTAAAAAAATGTTATACTAGCACTTTAATTAAAGCATTGGAGATAAATTCTATAAGATAATATTTATTTGAAAGGAATATACATTATAATGTATAACATGAGAAATGAATACATTCATTATAATTATAATGAAAAATAAGTCACATTATAATGTATATATAGGATGAGTTAAATTACTTTGTAGATGTTTAAAATTAACATTCTAAGTTAATTGCTAATAAACATCTAGCATAAATATAAAAGAGTACTATTGTATGAACCTTTGTATAATATATACTAAGAAAAAAAGAAAAATGAATACTATAATATAAAATGCAACAAAAGTATAAATTAGTAGAAACAACATTTAGACTATTAGATTAAAATTAGGTCCTATGGGAGAGATAATAATATATGTACCTATCATAGTGATTGGATGAAGGATCATATGCATATATATGAATTATCATAAAGATGGAACCTTAGACTGTAACACTTAGTAGTGAGGATTAAGTTATAGAATAACACAAATGTCTAGGGTAGTGTAAGAGCTTTAGACCAACATAAACTTTACAACTCCTATAGATTAGGCTTCACAATAAAGATTCCAAATACTATAATAAATAAGACAAGAATAATCTATCACATAGTAGTGAAGAATGAATGGAAGATTATTATGCAAGAATAGAACACAATCTCAATAAAGAATGTCAAGAGACACCTTAATCTTTTTATCATTTGAATGTAACTATCAAAATTTAAATCTAATAATCTTCTCATATTACCTTAACTCTTTAAAGGTCAAAGAACCACTACAATAACCAATATGCTAGGGTACAATCCCATTAAAATAGATTAATATTCAATAAATTTACTCCTAGATATATCCATTCCCATTGTATAGAATATAAGAATTTAGTTAAGTAAGGAGGTTGTCTAGGATTTGTATATAAACCATGGGATAAGCCTTAGCTTTGCTTGCTCATTTATCCTTACAGTTAACATGTTATGGGTAAAAAGGATTTGGAGTCACATCCATGGGCCCATGGGAACCTATAATGTTATTACATACATATGCATATGTAGAAAGCTTTAGCTACATATTTATATATTAGAGAAGCAAAAAGATATAGGGTTGTGATACATAGTAATGAAACTCCATGTAGATAGCTGTGTGGGTGAGGAAAAGAAACTTTTTTTCCTTTAGATGGATTCTTGTTCATTTATTTGATGTGAAGAATAGGAAAGTGATGATTATTTTCCTTATTTCTATATCATTATTTCTAGAATAAGATTATACATTTGGAGGTTATAATGTGATAGATTTTCATGCCCTTTTTTTGGAAATATTGAAATTGTGATACAAACTCTATATCTAGACAATGAGATGATCTAAGAACAAGTAGTAGAATATTATCAAGAGAATTTCAAATCTAGGAGAACTAGGAATGTTCAAGGGACTATGAAGAAGAAACCTTAGAGAGGGCTTGGAATTGCTAAGCTTGAGAAGTTGAGGTTGCAAGAGGATAAACAACTAAATCAGAATGATTTTCATTTTCCTTAATCCCCTAAACTTTTATAGGGTTTAAGTTTCCAACATTTCACGTTGAAAAAATGGCCACCAAATTATGTAGTATTAATTTGTCCTTATGGTGTACCTAATGATAATTATTCTAAGTTTTATCTAGAACCTTTTGGCTCTTTCTTTCCCTTTACTTTTATGATTCTAGTTAGGTCTGCTCCCTTTGTTGAAAGTAAGAAAATGTGATATCTCTTTTGGATAATTGTAATTAATTATGGAGTTTGAAAATTTCTTCTTTGCAATATAATTTATTCAAGTATTTACATTTTATAATTATAACTTAGGATAGGAGACTTAATGGGTTAATAGACCTCACTATGAGCCCCAAGTGGAATGTCTCCCTCCTAAGTTTAGATGAGGCATTTATTGTGTACTTATAGATCTTGATAATGATTGTAGGAATCCCAAGGTCCATTGTACATTGAGGAAAGGGACTATAGTATAAGTAATAATAATCAATGTAATAATAAATACACACCTAATAATAGGCATTTATTATGTATTTAGCATCATGTATATCACATTGATTATAATTATTATTGGAATAGACCTAACAATAGGCTCTTTTTTTCCCTTTACTGGAGCCTCATTATTGGATTTACAATGATTATTATTACTTCTACTACAGTCCATTAGCCAACAAGTCTTAACAGTGTTAAGCAACCTTTCCTAGGTGTAACATATAGAGGTCATTCAGGTTGAGAGATCCTATCTGTATATGGTATTGCCATAGCACATTACCCATCCTATGGTATTATGAGATATGACCTCTATAATTTTGTTTATTATCTTGGATCAAAGAAGGGCTCCTTTAGTGGAGAGGATTCATATTTTGAGGGAGCATTACTATCCCATGGTTCCATTATTTTTCTAGTGATCAAGAATATTCATTATTGTACCCTACTTGGATTGAGAAAGGCCAATAATTTCCCTTTAGCGCTTGGTATTATATTGCACTACTTCATATAAACTATATACTGCCAAGAGCAATTGGATCTCATGCTTATGTTGCATTAACTCATCTTGTGCATGTGTTTAATCATTATTGTTATTTATGCTTGTACTTATCATACATTAGAATTATGATGTATTATTGATTGAATATTGCATGTTGTAGTCAGATGTTAGCATATTGATTTTGTGAATGTATAAAATTTATGCCCTAACCCTAACATTGTATATTTGAGGGTGTGTTAGCTTGTGTTTGATGCCCTAGACTTCACATTAGGGTTTGTTGGTTTAAATTAAGCATTTTTGAGTTGAGATCCATTTTGGATCCCCACAAGTGGTATCAAAGTTTGGATCTGGTTAGCCTGTAAGGTTAAGATTTGTCTAGAAGCAAATTGGGAGGACTTGCACTTAAAAGGTTAGTTTTGGGGCAAATTGATAATTTTTTATATAAGTCTAAATTCCTAGACTAGGTCATCTAGGGTTTGGAGAATATATCTATAGACTTGAAGACCATTTATAGGTACAAATATCTTGATTTATTATCCTATCTAATTAGAAAAATTTAATATGAAGACTCTTGGTTTTTGAGTTAGGATTTTGAAGATAATAGAACCATGAGAATAAATAGAGAAGTATGATCAACTCATATGCCTATGAGATCATTGAACACATAGATGGAAGAGTTTATTATATCTCTCCAAAGAAATTTACCAAGAAGAGAAGTTGAGTGTTACACCAGCCCTAGATCACTCTGATCTAGCTGTAGGAGAGAGTATGGAGAAAATGACATCAAATCTAGAGAATATTTCAGATCTTAAGATACTCTTCATTTAAAAAGAAGAATTTAGCATTCTCCATCATCATGTTCATCTACACCATGGCTGCAAGAATTTCAAGGAAGAACTCCAAGAGGAATTGATAAGATTCCTAGATTTGATGGTGAAAATAGATAAAGAGGAGGTTTTTCACCCAACATTGAACCATGAAGTGTTTTAGCATCCCACATTGATCACTAAGGAGCTTGAGAACCCAACGTTTGACAAGAAGGACAATTGACAAAAGAAGAATCTTGGACCGACCACATTGACACCCCAAAAAGGTATGAAAGCAATTTGGATTTTTATGATAGTAATTCAAAAACTTTGCATGGTGTTGTTAAAAGTAATAATATTGTAAAGAAAGGGTAATGATAAATTATTATTTCAAATTCAAATTTCAAAAATAGTATTAAAGAAAGTGTATATGGATTTGAATCTAATATGGAGGAAGATAAATATTGGAAAGAAGAGAATACGATTTCAGATCTTAGAAAATAAAAAATCATTATATCACCACATGAGGTATTTCAAGTAGAGCTATAAGATGTTAACTTTAGAATTCAACCACCACTATTGGTTGAGAATATAGTAAAGAATAAGAAGCTTGATGTAGATATGAATGTTGAAAATTTTCAATCAGCTTATGAATATGCATATACTATTTTCATGCCTTTGGTTTCAAGGTGTGATATGTGGAAGGAATCAATTCTTCATGTGAATTGCAATAGACTTCTAGATCCATGGGATCTGGGTATGTTAGCATATAATGGGAGATTTAGAATGTTGAAGTTATTCATAGTGAATGAAAATGAAAGCATGAAGCTTTCAAAATCAACCTTAGAGAGGAAAGGGAAAATAGTCTCATCCTATGATAAAGGACTTGATGGTCCTTGTACCTACTTGGATCTTTGGCATATAACATGGGACAATGGCCTTGCGTGTTTTAGCTCACTTTGGTTGTTTGTGTGTTTGAAGGAATCCACATCGTTACTTGAAGAATTTGAACATGAGAAGAGAATTTGTTGAAATGGGAGTGCTAATGAAAAATAAAAAATTTGGCATTAAAAACACATTTATAGATGATTTTTTTATGAGGAGGACTCCATCCCTTATCACCCTTGATGCTGAAATCAAAGAATCATGCTAAAATCAAAGAATCATTGAGTGTTATTAATGGATGTGCTATGGACACAACATCAAAGAAGGATTTAGGGTTGTTACCCATGTGTTGAAGGATTGATTATTAGTGGATGTATAATTATTGTGTGCCTCTATAATGGTTTAAGGATTGATAACTTTGATTTAATAGTTGCATGTAATAATGAATTGAATATTGAGTATCTTATGGGATTTTGGGACAATACTTGGCTTATTGTTGGCATCTCAGGAATCAGTGTGTAACCTACTATTTATACATAGTTGGAGATTCCATGGGTGACTTTCCATGTACCATTTGGGGACATTTTTGAAGAAACCAAGTTAAAAACTTCCTTCACGACCATAGAGGTTGTTATCATGTGTTCATATGATGCATGGGGAACATTAATTACTGATTTTGAGCCATTGTATGTTGACATTCATTTCAGACTTGGGTATCACATACTTGCTAATTTTTGGAATGAAATATTTACTATTGAGTGGATGTTTAGTAGATCCCATTCTTTCTCCACCCTACATGATTTTAATACTATGTTCTATGAGACGAAATTAGCAATGGTTGGGGGAATTTCCACTCAAATTTTATGCTCCATGTTGTACTCATCTTGGATACCATTGGGATTCAGTGGGCCTATTGGTTTCCCATACCTATTTGGTGACTTTGATCACATGGGAAAGATTTCATATTCCTGTAGATCAATAATAGCTTGCATTTCATATGTTAATATGCAAGTTGGGGTATTGGTTTCACCTCACTTTGAATATATTATTCTATACACTCTTGAGGTTGAGTTTGTTGGATGAATAATTCATATGACTTCTTCACTAGAAAATGATGAACCCTAGTAAAAAAATGTTATAGTAGCACTTTAATGAAAGCATTGAAGATAAATTATATAAGATAATATTTATCTCAAAGGAATATACATTATAATGTATAAAATGAGAAAAGAATACCTTCATTATAATTATATTGAAAAATAAGTCACATTATAATGTATAAGATGAGTTCAATTACTTTGTAGATGTTTAAAATTAACCTTTTAAGTTAACTGCTAATAAACATCTAGCATAAATATTAAAGAGTACTATTGGATGATCTTTTGTATGTATAAACGAAGAACAAAAGAATAATGAATACTTTAATATGAAATGTAACAAAAGTATAAATTAGTATAAAAAAATTTAGACTATTATATTAGAATTCGATCCTATGGGAGAGATAATAATATATGTACCTATCATAGTGATTAGATAATGGATCATATCCATATATATGAATTATCATGAAGATGGAACTTTAGAATGTAAGACTTAGTAGTGAGGATTAAGTTATAGAATAATACAAATGTCTAAGGTAGTTCAAGTGGTTTAGAGCAACTTAACTTTACAAATTATATAGATTAGTATTCATAATGAAGATTCTAAATATTATAATAAATAAGATAAGAATAATATAGCATATACTATTGAAGAATGAATGGAAGATCATAATTCAAGAATAGAATGCAATCTCAATAGAGTATGTTGAGAGACACCTTAAACTTTTTAGCATTTGAACGTAACTATCAAAATTAAAATCTAATAATATTCTCATATTATCTTAACTCTTGAAAGGTGAAAGAATCACTATAATAACCAATATGCTAGGGTCCATTCCCATTACTATAGAGCAATTTTTAATAAATTTACTCCTAGAGATGTCCATTCCCATTTTATAGAATATAAGCATTTAATCAGGTGAGGAGGTCATCTAGGATTGGTACATAAACTGTAGGCTGAGCATTTACTTTGGGTACTCATTTTTCCTTACAGTTAACATATTATGGGTAAAAAGGATTGGGAGTCACATCCATGGGCCGATGGGAACCTATGATGTTATTACATATGTAGAAATATTTAGATACGCATTTAGATATTGGAGAAGCATAAAGATATATGGGTGTGATACATAGTAATGAAGCTCCATGAGGATAGCTGAGTGGGTGAGGAAAATAAGCTCTTTTTCCCTTAAATGGATTCCTATTCCTTGATTTAGTGTAAAGAATGGGAAAGTGAGGATTTTTTTCTTTATTTATATAGCATGAATTTCGGAATAAGATCATACATTTGGAGGTTATAATGTGATAGATTTTCATCTCCTATTTTTGACATATTACAATTGTGATACAAAATCTATATCTAGAGAATGAGATGATACAAGAACAAGTTGTAGAATATTCTTAAGAGCATTTCAAATCTAGGATAAACAACTAAATTAGAATGATTTTCATTTTTCTCAATTCCCTAAACTCTTAGGGGGTTTAAGTTCCCAACATTTCATGTTGAAAAAATAACCACTAAATTTTGTAGTATTAATTTATCCTTGTGGTGTACCTAATGGTAAATATTCTATGTTTGATCCAAAACCCTTAGGCTCTTTCTTTCTCTTTACTTTTATGATACCATGTAGGTATGCTCCCTTTGCTAGAAGTAAGAAAATGTGATATCCCTTTTGGATAATTGTAATTAATTATGGGGTTCAAAAGGTTCCTCTTTGTACTATAATTTATTCATGTTTTTACTCTTTATAATTGTAACTAATTATAGGATACTTAATGGGTCAATGGATCCCACTATGAGCCCTAAGCGGGAGGTCTCCCTCCTAAGGTTAGAATAGGAATTTATTATGTACTTGGAGATCCCTATAATTATTATGGGAATCCCAAGGTCTATTATACATTAAGGTAATGGATGACTAGTTATATGCTTGCAACAGGCTTGGGGAGGCTCCCATTCCCCATATTGGTCCAACATGACACCTAGACACCATGCATGCCCCCTTGAACCACATTGGCATGCATGGTACCCTTAGGCTCACATGTTGAAACCTATTGCACCCTTAACCCTCATGTTGGTATGTTTTACCTTTAGACATCCACATTGGGTATTCCAAGCATCAAAGAGGTCAACTTGGGATTAGATGAGCCACGTGATGACTCCTAGGTCAGATAGGGATAAAGAAAATATATAAATAGATTTTGTAGCTTCATTAATTGATATACATTTATTATTATTACTTATAGTATAGTCCCTCATAAAAAAATCTTAGTGATGCTAAGCAACCTTTCTTAGGTGTAGCACCTAGAGGGAATTTAGGATAAGGGATCCTATCTGTCTATAGTATTGGTGTAGCACCTTACCCATTTTATTATATTTTGAGGTATGACTTCTACCATTTAGTTTCTTATCCGAGATCGAATGAGGGCTCCTTCAATGAAGAGTATTTAGGTTCTGAGGAAGAATTAATGTCCCATGGTTGTGTTGTTATTCCAGTGATCAAGGATATTCATTATTGCACCCTAGTTAGATCCAGAGAGGCCAACAATTTCCTGCTAGGGCTTCATATTGTATTGCATTACTTAATATCAATTATATACTACCAAGGGTAATTTATCTCATTCTTATATTGCATTGACTTATCTTATGCATGTTTTGTTTCATTATTGTTGTTTATTCTTGTACTTATCATACATTGGAATTATGATGCATTATTGATTGAATATTTTATTTTGTAGTTATATGTTGGAATCTTGTTGTTACAAATGTATAAGATTGATTCCCTAACCATAAAATTTTATATTGAGGGTGTGTTGACTTATGTTTGATGCTCTAAACCTAACATTAGGGTTTGTTGGTTAAAATTAAGCATTTTTGAGTTGAGGTCCATTTTGGTTAAAATGCCCTAGAAGCAAATTAAACTAGTATATCGAGAGGTCTTGCACTTACAAGACAAGTTTTGGGGTCAAATCGATATTTTTTTAGAAAAGTATGAAATCCTAGACTAGGTCATATAGGGTTTGGAGAATATATATGTAGAACTAAAGGCTATTTCTAGGTACAAATGTCTTGATATATCATCCTAGCTAATTAGAAAAACTTAATATGAAGACTAGGTTTTTGAGTTAGCATTTTGAAGATAATGGTACCATGGAAAGAAATAGAGAAGTATGATCAACTCATACATATTTGTAGATCATTGACCATACAGATGGAAGAATTTACTATATCTCTCCAAAGAAATGACCCAATAAGAGACATTGAGGGTTACACCATCCCTAGATCACTATGATCTAGCCATAAGAGAGAGTATGGAGAAAATGACATCGGATCTAGATAAGATTCCAGATCTCAAGATACTGTTCATGCAAAAAGAAGAATTTGGCATTCTCCATCATCATGTTTGTCTCCATAATGATCGTAAGAATACCAAGGAAGAACTCCAAGAGAAATTGATAAGATTCCTAGATATGATGGTGAGAATAGACAAATAGGATGCTTGGAACCCAATGTTGAATGAAGAAGAGGTTTAACACCCATTATTGAGAACCAAGGAGTGTGGGCACCAAATTTTGGACATGAATGAGAATTGGTGAAGGAAGAATCTTTGACCAGCCATATTGACACCCCAAAAAGGTATGAAAGCACTTCCAATTTTTATGATAGTAATTCAGAAACTTTGCATGGTATTGTTGAAATTAATAATATTGGAAAAAAAGGGAAAGGGTCATTGTTGTTTGAGATTTGGTTTCATAAAAATAGTAGTAAGGAAAGTGAATATGGATTTGAATCTATATGGAGGAAGATAAAGATTACAAAGAAGAGAATATTATTTTAGATCTTAAAAAATCAAAAATCATTGTATCACCACATGAGGTATGTCAAGTAGAGCTACAAGATGTTTCCTTCAGAATGCAATCACCCCTATTTTTTAATAATGTACAAAATAATAAGAAGCTTGATGTAGATATGAATGTTAAAACTTTTCAATCAGCTTGTGAGTATGCGTATACTAGTTTCATGCCTTTGGTTTCAAGGTGTGATGTGTGGAAGGAATCAATTCTTCACATGAATTACAATATACATATAGCTTCATGGGATCTAGGTGTGTTAGCACACAATGGGAGATTTAGAAGGTTGGACTTATTCATAGTGAATAAAAATGAAAGCATGAAGCTTTCCAAATAAACCGTACAGAAGAAAGGAAAAACAATCTCAACCTATGATGAAGGATTTGATGGTCCTTGGAACCAATTGGATCTTTGGAATATGACATGGGACAATGGCCTCACTTGTTTTAGCTCACTTTGGTTGTTTGTATGTTTGTAATAATCCATAGCCTCACTTGAAGGATTTGAACATGATAAAGCCATCATATCTTCTCATGACACATTCACATGGAAATAGAACATCAAGAAGAAGAGAGAGTCATTTGATGAAATGGGAGTACTAATAAAAGATAAAAAATTTGGCATTGATAACACATTGATAGATGATATTTTTATGAGGAGGAATACATCCCTTATCACCCTTGGAACTGGAATAAAATAAGCATTGATTGTTATTGATGGATGTGTTGTGTACACAACATTTGAATAAGGATTAAGGGTTGTTACCCATGCATTGAAGGCTACAATTGGTAAAGAGATGGTTGTTTCCTCTCTCAATAATGATTTGGAGGATACCATTTATATATTAGGGTAGCACATTGGAAGATATTGACTATTACAAGATGTGAAGAAAAGAAGACTCTTTTTTGAATTGTTATTAGCATTTATGGGTCTACTAATAATATGCCTTTAGAAACCTCTTGGAAGGGATCTACAATACCATTGATAAGAAACAAAATGTTAGAACACTATTTTCAACCATAGGGACTAACTTAGAAACTACAATTATGATTATTTAGATAGGATGGGAGGAGACAATAGGGGATGTAAATTGGAGAGAAAATATTATTCTTTGGGTTGCATATATTGATGAATTGGCTACTATTAGAACTGATTATGGTACCAATTTGAGCACTGCATTTCAAAATATATTAAGTTCCATGGTAAGGGGAACTATTGTTGATATATTAATGACTATTTTTGGGCTTGTCCACTTGTTGATCTTATTGACATACTTTGAAGCTACATCCATTACCCTTATTAAGGGAAAGAAGATAGGATTGGTGTTAGAAGAAAGGGTTGTTCCTATGATGCATGGGACTATCTTTGCATGCCTTGATTCGAAGACTATTTTTCAATTGAGGGCTAAAATTGATGATACATTGGTTACTCTTAGTGGATGTATTGTTATTACATTCTTTAATAATGGTTTAAGGATTGATAACTCTAATTTAATGGTTGCATTCGATAATGAATGGACTATTGAATATTGTATTATATTTTGGTAGTATGCTTGGCTTATTGTTGGCATCTCAGGAATCGGTGTGTTACCTACTATTTATACACAGTTGGATATTCTATGGATGACTTTCCTTGTACCATTTGGGGATATTTTTGAAGAACCTAAGTTGATAACTTCCTTTTCCACCATATAGGTTGTTATCATGTGTTCATATGATGCATGGGGAATATTGAGGACTAATTTTGAGCCATTGTATGTTGATTTTCATTTCAAATGTGAGTATCACACACTTGCTAATTTTTGAAAGAAAATGTTTACTATTAAGTGGATGTTCATTAGAACCCATTCTTGATCCACCCTACATGATTTGAAGACTATGTTGCATGAGGGTGAGTAATCAATAATGGTTGGGGGAATTGCCACCCCATGTTTATGCTCTATTTTGTGCTTATCATGGATAACATTGGGACATAGAGAGGCTATTGGTTTTCCAAACTTGTTTGGTGACTTTGAGCACATGGGAAAGATTGCATATTATTGCAAATAAATAGTAGCTTAAATTTTAGATGTTAAGATGTAGATTAGGGTGTTGTTTTCAAATTCTATTCAAGAAAAAAATCTTAGATATTTCTCATGTAGTATCAAAAGAAAAAAACATCATCATAGTATAGAATAAGCAAATCCTTCAATTGGAAGAGTAAGTAACCAAGCTTTAGTTAGAGATCTCTCTAGGGATCTAAATCATAAAAGAAGTTCCTAGTCTACATGCTAAAGTTGTTGTAGGCTGAGAGGGTTAGAAAGATCTTATTTCCAAACTCTAAGAAAACTAAGTACAAAAAGTTTCTCTCTCAACCAAAAAAGAATGTTTACAAAAATCATCCATTTAACAAAGCCATAAATTACCTAATAAACGGTCTTGGATCGAGGTAGAAATTAGAAAGAGGATTATCCATTGGTTGATATTGTAATCAAAATTGTATTTGAAGAAGAGAGAATCTATAATACCAAATCTCTCAACCTTTGAGTTTATGAAGTTACCATATCAATTGATCCACCTCAGGAAGGTAACATATTATTTCATGATACTCTTAGAATAATAGATAATTAGTTGGAGAAAGCTTATGTTTCTTTTGATTCCACATTGGTCATACATTTCAATAATGCTATAGAATGTATGACTATTTAACAGGCTAAGTGGAAATGATTCAATATTCTAAATAAGATCTTTCTAAATGAGGACCCCACAACATTACAAGTTGATGAATTGATGAAGGATAAGAAATAAGTGGTTATATCTCAAAAAATCAAAAAATAGGTAGTAATCCACAATCTATGTGTTGTCATTAGGAATTCCCCTCTACCAAGATTGTCCAAGCCTTTACCTTACAAATGAATTTTCAATTATTATAAGGGGGTAAATGAGGAGCTCAATATAACTTATTGGAACTGCAATGGTATGACATGGTTTTCCCTTAGATCAATTTAGGTATAGTTAAAGGATATCATATTAGTCTCATATTTGAGACTCATGAGAGTTTGTAATGCAACCTACCATCCATCAACGAGTACTCTTGGTGGTATAGTGGTTTCCAAACTACTTGTCACTTAGATGGAGTTAGAGGTTTAGGAGGATTCAATACTTACTATGGTGCATTATTACTTTGGTATCATTGGAACCCCACTTTAGATTTCTTTGGTTTAAGCTTCATTGTTCTTCTCCATGATATTACTAGGAACTAAACTATAAGTGAAGTGCTATTGATGAGATACTTTAATACTTAGAATAGTACTCTACAAGTTTCTCTCCATGATATCATAAAGGATGATATACAGAATCATGAGTTAGACCCTACTAAACATGGATTTGTTAGATCCTTTGTACTAATACATAGGTTACTGCTTATAGGAAGCATCTTATAAAGTTGGAAGAATCCAATAAGATCATTATCCTCAATGAGTTACCTTGCTTTCCTAATTCTAGAGGGCTCACATGTTTTCCCCATAGTGGTGGAGCTAATACAATAGACTATTTTCTTTCTTCCATTACTCTCATTCTATTCATTTCTCGC
>Ga0181464_1000441_pt2 | contig 15814 bp, 16 predicted proteins | sample InSIn2gowninarea_FD_119074 | JGI IMG/M metagenome (GOLD analysis project Ga0181464, IMG submission 119074) | Clean room microbial communities from NASA Spacecraft Assembly Facility at Jet Propulsion Laboratory, Pasadena, California, USA -... ...
CCTAAAGGTGATGGCGGCCTTATCAGTCGAGCCTGCTTACGCATCCTTATCAGTCGAGCACCTAAAGGTCCTCTCCTCTCCTCTCGATGGCGGCCTTAACAGTCGAGCACCTAAAGGTCCTTATGGTCGAGCCCCCTAAAGGGTCCTTATCAGTCGAGCCCCCTAAAGGGTCCAGTCGAGCCTGCTGAAGCATCCTTATGGTCGAGCCTGCTTACGCATCCTTATCAGTCGAGTCACTAACGTACCTGGGCATGGTGGTAGTTAGTTATATATGAGCATGTGGTAGTTGCGGCTTCATAAAATAGAGATTCAGATGCTGCCGTAATGACATATATAATGAGAGTGATTTCCTAGCTAGAGATGGAAAGTACAACATTTCATGGAAAGGACGTAGGGCTCTAAAGACATAAGGAGGGCGAGGACGTCTCTATGTGATATCGTATATCTATTATTGATGTAGAGATCTAGAGAAAAGGCAGTGTCATTTCGGCCAACCACTGTTTCGACATCCATGCTAGGCTTTCCCGCCTTGTCCAAAATAAGTATCCGTGCACACCTAACTCACTCCGTCGGGATGGGTGATTGAACGTATAACGTATATATGTGAGTATCATAGACTTATGATTGGCTCCTTCTGACATTCTGTGTGTAGGTCTGGCTGCAATGGCTAGGTCTCTTGGTTAGGTATCCCGGAATGTATGGATATCCCACGGGCTCATCAATGACTAACTCACTATTGGCCTAACTCACCTCACCTGATAGTATAGTGCAAACACCTATGCGGTAGTGGAACCTCCCCGGTCTCGTCGTCTCTATGGCGGCAGGTTCCATTGCTCCCGGGTCTCTATATAGCGGTATAGCTCCATCTTCATGCTCCATCGGGGATATGCCTCATGGGGAATATGGCGGTAGTAGTAGGCTATCCAACCAACACACCTAGGGAAAGCTAATGGGTGGGGTGCTAAGGAGATCACGCCTACCTACCTCTTATGGGCGAGTTACACGTAGATATGCGGGTCTCATACCCCTATTGGTAGTGGTGGAACCTCATGGTGCTATTTCGGTAGTGGGAACATCCCAATATACCCCATATCGGTAGTGGATCTCCCTCCCCCTATTCTGAGCGGGACATCGGGGCGGAGAGGTTGGATGTGCTTTCCTAGTCCATAGAGCGCACCGCATGGAAGGCTTCTCTACCTTAGTTAAGGCAGTGTGAAAAGGGGTTTCTGCATAACCTATTAGAGTAAGTAACCTAATAGAGTGGGGCAGTGCTATCCAGTGAATCCGGAGAATATCTGCCTCTCCCCAGGAGGATTATCTACCTTAGTGAAGAAGGATTATATCGCTTCTAAAGTACCAAAATCAAAAGTGGTGACCGTATTAATCTATCTCTTCTGAGTTTGTTTCTCTCTGCTTGCTTATAGCTAGGATTATGTGAGTTGAATCCGGTTACCTTACCTTATATCTAGGCTAATGCGAGTGACCTTATAGCTAGGAATGGAGATCTATCTCCTCTCCTTGGGTAAGTAGCTCCTTGGTTCACTAGCTCCTTCCATCAATCACTAGCAACGAATTCAGATCTCCGAATAGCTGCGAATAATGTGACCTTATAGAGGTACGATAATCCCAGTGATAGGAAAAAGCCAGTGACCTTATAGCAAAGTAGAATCCCCTCCCTTCCCTTAGGATCGACCACTTCACTAGGGGTTGCAAGAGAGTGCTGGGCCTTATTGAATCTGTTTGTCTATGTCTCTGAGTGTTTCCTTCCTCAGTGATCTATCTATGGCTCGTAAGTCTGTTGAATATGAATGAATCATATGCTTATGGCAGGGGTTAATGAGGCAGTGTGAATTGGGTTAATGAGAGGGAATACGTAAAAGACTAGCTAGGTAAGCCGTACCTTGCTTCATAATGTGCAAACCATAGTGGGAGACTAATGAATAGAGACCTATGAATAGAGACCAATTTCATTTGGATAAGAAATATCCTTCTCCTTATGCGATTGGTTGATGAGGCAGTGTGAAATAGCCCACACTTGTGCGCACACGAGGCAGTGGGAATATAGCGCACCCCTGAGGAATGTAAGATCCCCTGAGGTAATTCGCATGTCCACGGCAATGTCTCTCTCTGAGTGTTTCCTCAGTTTTAGAGCTTTAACACAACGGAGGCAGTGGTAATGTGCAGACCTCAACACTATGGAGACCTATGAATAAGCATCCTATTAGAATGTCTCATTCATATCCTTTCCTTATGGGATTGTTTTATGAGGCAGTGGTCAAGTCTATAGTTCGTTAATCTCCTTCCTGGGCACAATAAGGGACTTAACCCCTGACGTACTGAGCCTGACCCCGGTTATAAAGACTGTTAAGGTTGCCTAAGCTTTTTCACCTTTCATTCAGGTTGCCTAAGGAATGTAAGGGATGAGGAACACGACTTAGGGTCCACCAGAGCTCAGTCAGGAAGCACTAAAACTTCCCTTTCAAGAATTGCTAAGCTCTTGACTGGTGCATTGGTGGAATGGCCTGACGTTTGTGATTGGCTATGATTTGTAAAAGGAAACGTAAGATGGGGTTCCGAGACGATGGATTCCTCATTGGGTTTCTGAAACGTGATGGGATGTGCCTTTCAAGGAGAATATATAATAGATACGGGTAATAGATACGATTAGGATGGCTCATGTCCTTACCGGGTATAACACATGGTAAGGTTGAATGAGGAATAAGGGTTTATGCCGGGCGGTAGTCTGTTGAGCGTAGCGAGTGGCCCGTGCTTTGTTTGATGAGTCAGTTTTTCTTTCTATGGGATTGCCTCCTGGGGCTGCAAAGAGAAATGAAAGCTCGATGCGTTGAGTGTTGGGCACCCCCTTGGGCACTGGATTGTATCTGGTTCCCTTGGAGAAGTGGAAACCACACGAATTAGTGCTAAAGAAGTGTTTTCCAAGTGATACAGCGGCACCTCGGAGTTGACTGTGCCCACGAGACGTTCTGTTGGAGCATCTATCCCCGAACTCACTATTAAGGGAAGATAAGAAAAAGAGAGTCTTTCTCCCTTCCTTAAGTAAGGCCGGCGGACCTATTGACCTCGAAGGACCAATGCCTTCCTGTCTGTACGAAGGGTTGACCGAATTGATTTCTTCGGCAATGAAACTGGATCATCCTGCCTGATTGATCTGGCAATGAATGAGACAGTCTCATCCTGATCTGGGAACAGCAACAGAAAGCATGTGCTCGTTAATAATGAATACTGAACGCGTTATCCCAGAAATACACATGACAAGTCGGTCTCGTGAATATTCCATGGAAAAAAGGATCATCCTGATCTGGGAGCATCATGCGATCGTGAATAATCTAATATGGATGGCGATTTGAAGAGGTAAGTCAATCGATCCAGCCAGAAAGAATATGTCCGGGAGCAGCGAGCGGGTGATCCCACTTGCCAGCCTTATGACTTTCTTTCTGTCCTGATCTACACGCACGCACTCTAACGGCGGGTTGGGTGATTGCATCCACTTGCCTTCTGACTTACTTTCTTTCCTGATCTACACACTAGAGAAACAATACACCCTAACGGCGGGGTGATCCGGGAGCAGGCAGCTGTCACGTAACCAACCACCGACTCTTAAATATCTCAAATAATAGATCTAAACTGATTGATTCAATCTGACTGATAACTGAACCCTAACGGCGGGGTGATCGATCGCACCGGGAGCAGCTGAACCAACCACCGACTCCTAAATAATAGATCTAAACTTATTGATTTTCTTTCTTCTGATAACTGAGAAGCGAGCCACTATGTTTTCCTTGTTGTCGAAGGTTGGCATAGCCTCTTCCCATTTTGTCAAATAATCAATGGCCACAAATCCTGCTTATCACATCTGCTATCAAGGTAATTGACTGGTCAGATATCACCTATAAAAGACTGGATTCTGCTTATGACCCCCTGAGAGTAGAAATAGAGACCATGCCGTACCAATTCCAAGAGCTATTGAGCTTGCTGGTGGTTTGTAGTGATCGCAGCATCGAATCAATGAGAACGGAAAGCAACTCATTCGACCTGCCAATCCTTCTCTCACTCCATCTCCGACCATATCAATGATGTTTGACTTTCGCCCAGTACGCACCTACGAATCCGTTCCCAGGCCATCCGCTCACTTTATTGGATTTCCATTTAGCTCTAGTCGAGTTGAATCGATGGAAATGGGTGAGCACCGCTTATATAATAATGAGCCTTGGAAGCCAAATCAGAGGAGTGGTAATTCAGCCCACACTAGAACCTTGTAGATGGAAGGTAGTGGGTCATCTATCACGTATTAAATACTGGATTCGGTTGAGCAAAGGCGGGAATGGAGCAGGAAAGCGTAATGGGATTGGGATTGAAGAATGTCGAGAAGGTTTTTCCAAATACATGGATGGCTCTCACTCATCTCATGGGGAGATAGCTATGTTCAACAAAGGTGTGTGGCGATGCCGAATGTCCGTCTGTTTTGCATCCCAGGTGTTTCGCACTACACCGATAGCTGGCCCCAGGGAGACTCTTGAAACCATGAATTAGGGTTCCCCACCCATACCTGAATTTAGCATTCGGCTACAGGCGAGCCGATAGCCACCGCATAAACGGGAAAGCTGTATTGCTGCCCCTCTAAAATAATAATAACTCCATCGTTTTCCCTATTATTATCTAAGGGCGAGTTTCAAAGTGGTTATCCCACACGTATATATGACCTCCCCACTACTTATAAGGACGTTGCACCAAACATAGGGCCCCTTCAATGGCCTTACCCCAATCTCCCCCTGGAATTCGGGGAAGCCACACCAGACCTTTTTCTTTCTCGTTCGAAGGCAAACTGATCCTGGGTTTACCCCAATAAAGAAGTCCCCCTCATTCGCCCCTACACCGCGGACACCAATCAATGGCGGGCGCTCTGGCAGCTGAACAGCGCCACGCAGCGCCCAATGATCCCGAGCTGCGACGAGAAATCGTAAATCCTGCGGAACTAGATTCTAAAAAAATGCTCACTTTTCTTTGTGCCAGTTCTAAACATTCAAAGATATACCTATACAAATTTAGGCAACTGAACAGAAGCGAAAATCCAGAAGAAAGACTAGTTCGTGTCTCCTTGACTATAAGGTAAGACCCCAATGACCCCAAACAGATATTGCTGCTCTGCGAAGGCAGAATGACATATCTCGAATGACGTAATTACGTATATAATGAATGACTGGAATCACTGGTCGAAATGAACCAATTAGTTCGAGATCTCGATTGCATAATGACATATATAATGATATTGATTTCTTTGGGGGGTTTATATATTGCTCAAGGCTGCTCTCTTCAAATAAGAAATCTCTTCCGTTCATGAAGAATGAGGGTGAGTCACTTTCCTTGGCTACTTAGCTTTTCTTTTCTTTAATGAAGAATGAGGGAGGTGGTGTGGATGCAGGTAAGTTGAGTGCATCAGGCTGGCTATGCAGGTAAGAGAGAGCTAACTGAGAGGGTTGATTAGGTTTTGCAGCTTTAGGTTTGAAACGAGTTAGGCGTCTAGCAGGCAGGGCAGCGGGTAATAGAGACCTCATCGGGTTGGATCGTTCTATCTCGAAGACCCATCCCTCCTGCCATTCCCCATAAAGCAAGCCAGCAATCGCAGCAATGCCACCCAGCCCATCCATCTATCCAAAGCCGGCTCACCCAGCTATCTATCCCATCCAGCCCAGCTATAAAGCCCACCCAATGCACTTCTTCTCTCCCTGGAAGATCCATTTCATGCAGTGTTTCCCCCGAAGACCCATTGAATGCGGGTTCTCCCTCACTAAAAGACCCAATGCGATTTCTCCCTGACCCCCCCCGCTGGAACCACTGTCTATCCATAAAGAATCCTCATTGCTGAAGACACTCGCTTTCATTGCTTAGTTAGCGCCTGGTAGATGAGAATGGGATAACTTACAAGATATCTATCAGAATTTTCCGGCACACTGTTGTTATAACCTTATCACGATTATGGTCTAACTCTGATGCACACCTTTTAAGGTAAGATCAGTTCGCGGGGTTCGAATCCCCAGCGCCAAGTTCCCTTTCACCAAAACAACCATAAGCACCTTTCTTTAGCATCGGTGTATCAAAAATATCCACCTACTTATCCCTTCCATGTCTCGATCCCGAAGCATTATAAAGCAGTATAAGCCAATCTCTAGCAAGCTAATCTATAGCCAGGAGCAGAGGTAGCAAAGTACTCATCGGCTTGACCAATTTCAGTATCAGTTTCTCTATTAGTTTCCCGAGTGGATCCAGTTGCTTAGCTACCAGCAGCATAACCATTTCTTTAAGCATCTAAGCCAGCATGTAAACAAGATGTACCTCCATAGTATAATATCCCATCTAAATATTGAATTGTCTGCCCCATAGCTAGCAGCACCTATAGCGCCTATAGCACCTAGAGCACCTAGAGCAAATCATCTATAAGCAGCTAGAGAAGATCCAGTTCCTGGTCCATACGATCCAGTACTTAGCAGTATACTGAGCACCTGGGTGTGTTATTTCCTTTCTTTCATAAGCACCTGCACCGGGACCAGGCTTTGCTGCAGCACTCGGCTGTGGTACTTACGGTAAAGGGTAAATATAGCATAGGCGGTATCTCTACCTCGTTTGTTCGGTCCAGAACTATGTCCATATATGGTTTCATCCCCAATTCCAGCGGCATACCTTCAAATTCAATTACCAGATCGATACCCAGGAGCAGTTCCTGGTCCATCACTTTCTCTATCCAGCACCACTAGCTAACTAGGTTCAGCACCACTAGCTCAAAAATCAAGCCCTATAAGTCAAGTCAAAATACCTCGAAGCAAGGGCAACGGAGGTAGAGGTAGCGGCATATGATCGATCCATCAGTAGCAGATCCAAATGCATCTAAGTGAGCAGCAGCAAAGTAAGCATCTCGCTTAGCAATCCATCAATCCATCAATCCATATAGATTCTCTCGATATAAATAAGCAAGCAGCACCTATGGCAAAGGCACTGGCACCTCCTTCTTCAATTAGTTTCCTACCCACCTAGTCTGAAGCAAGACAAAGCAATAAAGCCGCCATCTACTAAGCAAAGCCAATAAAGCCATCTAACCCAAGCGAGCTTGCCAGCAGCATTCCTTCCTACCAGCAGCAGAGAAAGCATCCCTACTAGCAGCAGTTCATTCTGTTGATTCTGTTGATCCACCAGCGAAAGGAGCCGGTAGGTGGAGGCAATTCAATGCCCGCAGCGTCCCTTCTGGTCGTCCCTTATGGTCTGGTTAGATAAGATCTATACCCTAAGTTGATTCTGTTGATTCTGCAGTTTACCCAGTAGCTTCTTCAGCAGTTGATTAAGTAGATTCTAATCCAGCAGCAAAAGCAAAGGTAATCAGGGCATAGGCAGATCCAATTGATGATGAATTGTTCCCACCCATCAGTCTAAGTCTAGGCAAAGGACACATCTACATAAGCCATAGCAGCGGAGTAAGCCTCCTAACAAGATATCGTGCCATATACTGTAGTAATAGATTCAGAGGCAGCTAGAGCAGCAAAAAGTCAAGTAACCTAAGTGTTCCTTGTTTCAGCATATCCAGCAGTAGTCTATCTAGTAGCAAAGAAAGAAGCTAGGGTGTATGGAGCATATATGGATCCTCCAGCACAAGCATAAGCTTATCCAGTAGTGTCAGCAGTACTAGCGGCTTATCCAGCAGAGGTAGCAAGGGCAGAGCCAGTTCCAGCTTCTCAACTAACACAATCTTATCGGTGTTATAACGTATGTAATATTCGTTATGGTCAATATTCACGCTCCACTTTCTGTACGCCTTAGCTTGGCTGTAACCGCTACGCTCTGCTCTTCCGCTTGCTTTCTGGACACTGAAACTTTCTTGCTTTCTGTACGCCTTTAGGGTGCGTAAGCATGCTCGACTGTTAAGGCCGCCATCGTGCCCCCGGCAGGGCTCTCAATATAAGGATGCGCAAGCAGGCTCGACTGTTAAGGCCGCCATCACCTTTAGGTGCTCGACCACCGCCTTTTAGTTACTTATTTGAGAGGGGCACCCAATAAGTAAATTGAAGAGGGTGTTTCTTTCTTTTTCAAATCATGTCAACTTAGGGCCCTATATTATTTAGGGGTCACTCACTATTCATATGGTGAGGTAATCCTTTCAATAATCTCCTATATATATCTGAAGTTTCTTTGTCTGTTCACGAGATCAATCAAATTTTCATAATCAAATCATTGACAGGCCGATTCTCAAGAATCTGCACCAAGGGTGTGTGTTTCTTTAGCTCCACCAACTCAATTCAATATTCAGACTTCAGACTTCAAGTTCTTCATCCTTCCAGTAAGGGGTGTGAAAGATATGCATAATGACATATGCCCATAGCAGCATTATCTGCTAAGGCATAATGACATATATAATTCATGACTGGAAGAAATGCATAATGACATATGCCCATAGCAGCATTGTCTGCTAAAGCGTAATGACTGCTATTATATATGTAATAACGCTTTAGCATCTACTGGTATCTCCGCTCTCATAATGGATCGTACCAGAATCTCGTATATAGATATAATTTGAAAACATGACTCTTCAAATTTGAGGGAAGAAAATAGGCTATAACGAAGACTTCACTTTACTTATTTCCTTGCCCTCAGAAGCGCAAGCCCTCCGGACCTTGGCTTGGCCTGGAAAGTCTTTTCATGGCTCTTCCTTGACGTACGAAGTCGCTCTCCCGACGTAGGAGGGCCGCCTGCCGGCCAAGGAAAGAAATAAGTAAGTGTAGCCCAATGTCCCTCACCCATATGATGGATGAGCGAGAAATCGATGGCGGCGATGGCGGCCTTGACAGTCGAGTGTACTATCCTTGATGCTTAGTAGTTGCCATGAACTAAAAAGTGTATATCAGGACGAGGTCGCAGAAGGGAGAGACGGATGAACGTACCAGCTAGAGGATGTGATAGGCACATACTAAAGGCACCTCCTATAGGCATCTCCTATAGGCATCTCCTATAGGCACTATCCATTAAGGCCCCTAAAGTGTATCAACTCATAGAATGGAGGTGCGGCTGCGCCTTCCTGCCATTTGATATAGCAAGTCATAAGGCAAGTCATATTTCCTGGTACAACAGCTTTCCTGGTACAACCCTTCCTTCGGTAACTATCCTTCCTTAGAGTATCCTCCTTATTTCACTAGATATGATCCTCCTTCCTTAGTCCGTGTTCATTTATTTACCTCTTCTATCTGAAAAGAATTGACTCTTTTATGCTCAGGAATAGGTTTTAGATGTGACCAATCATGCCTCACGTTAATATGCCGTGATGCGCAAGATGACGTGAACGGTGAAGCAGTTCATGAGCTGGACCAACACCCTTTCAAAGAATTGACTTAAAGGTAGCTGGGCCCCTAACCTAGTCTGTAGCACACATTTCCCGTCAATTCCCTCTATTCTGCAGCACACATGCCATTCTCATTCCATTCTGTAGCACACATTCTATTCCCGTTCATTCATTGTGATAGTTCCCAAACGAAGTGAGAGAATACATGAGATAGATTGGTTGCCGGCTCAGAATCAAGAGCGTACATTCTTGGTTGCCGCTACAAAGATACCCGTACTACAAGAATTCACTAAGTATACAAACCTTTCTGATAGATACTACCATTTTTGTGGCTGCTTCCAGAGTAACACGTACAACATTTATTAGCTATACTTAGACCTGGTTCAACCTACGAGATGAGGTCTTCAATGAACCGGAGAAGTGGCCGAACCATAGTGAGGGAGCCCTTCAGTACCGCACGGAGAAAGGCATAAACGGTGCCGCCCCGAACGAAGAAGTAAAACGCAGTGAGAAGTAGTACCCTTAACAAGTGAGAAGTATTACCCTTCAACAAACGATAGTGAGTGAGGTATCTTACTAGTTTGAATCCGACTCTATAAAGGCAAGTCTCAATAGTAGTTCTTGGAAAAGGATATAGCCCTCGTACCTAGTGTCATGCGGAATCAGAACATTGTCCCGGGGAGAAGCGGTCTAAACCGAACCAAGCAAGCTTACCTACCTCTACTTACTGATTTACTGAACCATACATCCAAGCTCAAAAAGAAATAGAAATAGATCTTACAAGGACAGCTTGGCGGTAGAGATTGCTTGCTCGTGAGCTAGCGGGGCAAAAGAAAGTGTTTATGGACCAGTTTGGGATCCAGATTGAGTTCAATAGTAAACATCGGAGCCAGATAGAGAGCCAATGTAAGGTCCCGGAGGGGCTTGCGCTTCTGAGGGCAAGGAGTTTCACCAGCGGAAGTAAAGGTATAGCGAATTGACCGAGTCTTTGACCTAGAACCTACACCCGTGGAGATTGTTGCACTTCCTCTGCTACTGATAGCTTAGATGCTTTCTCTGCTGCTAATGGTGTTATACGTACTGCTTTATGAAAATAAGAATATCATTTTGTTGCTGTTGGACTTGGAACTGGTAGCTTAGCTCCTTTAGCTGCTAGTGGTGGTGCTTAAACGGACGCTTCCACAGGTACTTCAACTGGATCAAAGACTGATGCTAGTTATCGATCTCGAACTGCTTCTTCTGCTGCTGGATATGCTACCGTATATGTATGTTACGGGGTCTCGATCTCCAACTGGTCAGAATGCTGCTGGACCTTTCACTGCTACTCGTGCTGCTTCAATGGATGGATCTTATCCTGGTACTGGATCTTTCTCTTTATCCGGATCTTTGGCTCGCTTACGAAGGCCTGGATCTCGATCTGGAACATCCGGAGCATATGGATGGAACATCATCCGACTCTTCCTTTCGATAATCTCAATCTTTATAATGAACATCCGAATCTGGCTCTCTACCACGAGCATCAGAATCTTCATCTCGCTTACGAGCATCAGACTCGCATCAGGCTCTTCAGCTCAAGCATCCGACTCTTTCTTCCGATCACTAAACTTAGGCTCTTCCTTTCGATCCGGAACATAATAATATCCCCTCCGAACACCCGGCTCTTCATCCCGATCTCGATCTGCGTCCATCGACGCTACCTTTGTCTCTGCTGCTCTAGCTGCCTCTACCTCTGGCCCTACCGCTGTTGCTGCTTGCTCTACTGAGGGTTCCACCGATGGTTCTACTGGTGATGGTGCTGATGCAGGTGCGAGGGCAGGTGCAAAGTATACTTCTGCTTTATATACATCAATGGCTGCTAGTGGTGGTGCTACTGCTGGACCAGGAACTGGAGAAGCTACAGTTGTGACCCCTACTGCTGCTGGTTCAATAGGCGGTGGTGCTGCCGGATTTACTTCCTCATCTGGACCTGGTACTGGAAATGAAATAGGCTCTGCTATTTAAGCTTACGATGCCTTTCCCCCCGCTACCTTTGCTCGTGCTCTAGTAGCTACTTCTGTCTCTATCTCTGCTTCTTAAGCTGGTCCTGCTGGCTATGGGTCTGGCTCTGGATCTGGGTCTCGAGATGGAAGGTATGCTGCTTGCCTAGCTGGCTTTGGTTGGCTGGTAGCTGGCTTGCTACTTTCCGGTTTGTCTGGCTCACTGGCTACTGGTGTCGTTGGTACTGCTACTGGAGCTTACAGAAGAAACTTATGCCGGGTCTCGCTCTTGACAATCCCTATCTCGATCACGTACATCGTCATCACGATTATCATCACGATCATCAGGCTCTGGATCTCCTTCAAAAACACCAGGTTCTTCCTATCGCTTTATATATCGTTGCACTTCAATAACCATAGGATTCGAACGACCAGCATGGATGTATACATAGTGATATTTGGTTTAGTACATGTACTTTTATCCACCTACCAATTTGTTTATGTTTCAAGGTATATATTCTACTATAAAAACCTTACCGCACTGACCCTAATGAGCTCCTTCCAATAAAGATGTAAAATAGGACCTTTATAATGAGGTAGTTGTGCTTGGGAACGATCTGAGTAGCCATTTGGCTTTATATGGGACCTACGTTGCGGGGGGTTCATGGCGCATATGTATAAGTATATAAGCCAGTTGGAAAAGCACCACCAAGAGCAGAGCTAGAAGGCGCAAATGATACCAATGTAGCATAACCCGTTGAAGATACAGGCGACCAAGTAGAAGCATCACTAGTGCCGGGGCACTATGTCCCAGCTTCTCCATCACTACCTCGATAGTAATCCTTTCCATTTTTATAGCCATACGCAAATCCTCTAGGCACAGATCTACTAGCGAAGGCAGAGGCAAGAGCAGAGGTGGGAAAGGCAGCCTGAATTCGGTTCAAAATAGAGTTTCAGACCCCGCGGTAAAGGCAAAGGTTGGAAAGGCAACAGAGCCTATTTACCACCCGGTTGAAGCATAACTATACCCAGTTCACCCCGCCCAACACTTACCTCATCAATTGTAGGTACCATTATGCCAGGAGATGAATGGATTGATGCGCCCAGTAACCATTGCTAGGAGATGCCCAGCCATTTGGCACGCCATTGCTGCTAGGAGATCCAGTCCCTTTCATGTTAGTCCCTCCCTTTACCATCAGAATACAACTACCCTACTGTTTGTAGCCCCACCAAAACAATTAACCTCATGAATCTTAGTAGTAGGTACCATTAGCAGTCACCTCCTTTCCTTGCGGCTTTGGAGGGTTCTTAATTATAGTGCCTTGCGGACCCCGTCCAAGACCTAATAGGACCTTTTCCTCTACCTTTGCTTCTCTTGCCTCTGTAGGATCTGCTCCTGTCTTCTATGCTACTGGATCCACTATTGGTGCTGGATCCACATATGCTGCTGGCTCTGCTTCTGGATCTCGATATGGCTAGGCTGCTCCGGAGGGTGGGCGCTTCTGCCGCTTAAACTCGGTCAATAATAGAATATGCAACTGTTGCTTCTGCTACCTTAGCCACTGGTGGTGCCTCTGCTTGCTTCGGTGCCTCTTATTCTGTCACTGGCTCTCTGTTCTACTGGGCTTCCCACCTATGCCCTTGTCTTTGCTACCTATGCTTATGCTCCTGCCTTCTCTATTGGGCGAAGTGAAGGGCCCGTTCGAGATTGATCGATTAATAGCGGACAGAGGTGCCTACACCCTTTGGAATGTGTGGAAACTAGCACCCTATCGTACTCTCTTTCTTCAGGTCCCCGATCTAATCACTGAAAGGGTTTGGGTGGATACCTTGATTACGCACGCACTATAAAACAAAGAAATAATATGCTTCAGGTACAATAGCCTAAAGTATGGTTGGTCGTCTCTAGGCCTTTATCTCATAGTTAGTGACGTGTCATAATAAAGGGCTCATTATCCAATTAGGGATCTTTGGCATCTTACTCCGACTGAATGGTTGTGAAATGAAGGGCTTTGGGCTTGCTTCTCGGAATCTCTGGTCTGGGTGGTTAGAGTTCCGTTCGACGGTGCTCCTTCTTGGGTTGGTCAATACTGGACCGGACCGGAGTGTGCTTGGTCGACACTGAAGGGCACTCATCTATATACTTAAAGCACCCGATGAACCTCCTCTCGCAAATCCGGGACATCAAGTAAGCAGGTTCAAAGGAAAGGATCGTCGAATGAACGGATCGGAATGGGATTGGTTCGAGGCTCAATATGGGACACTATTCTCGAAGCGAATGATATGCCATTATTATCCGGGCCCTATGTACACCACTGAGCTTAGTGAGGGAAGGCCAACTAATTACTTACATAAGGAGGCATAAGAAAGTCTTTTAGGGGAGCCGGGGCGGGACTGCCCCTATCACCTCTGCCTTCGCTGGATCATTTAAAGGGACTGTATATTTCTCCGTGCCTGCCTTTGCTTTTGGCGGTTATAGGTATGTCTGTCAGGGGAGGGACCCAAGCCATTGCCTAGACCAGAGCTACTTAACTACTCTATGGCTCTTAAACATGAAGGTATCAGTGGATATTTTCTCTCCACCGATGCTACGGGCTACGGGCAATGGACAAGGCTCTATGCGCTTCGCAGATGCTGGTTAGTAAACAATTTCGTTAGGAACCGGGCAAACCACTTATGGTTCTCTTGGCTAATCATCCCGTCAAGCTTATTAACCCTCCCTCCTTACCTGGTAAACGTGGAATTCATGTGGTAGGTAGTTATTGTTTTATAGTGGTAGCGATGGTTTTATACGATGGGATAGGAGAAAAATGGGCTCCTTTCCCTAGCTAATGGGTAAAACTGAATAAAGTGCTTCACCCGCCCCTGGCTGTGCTCCTACCTTTGCCCCTAACGTTGGGACCGGGTAAACTCCATCTCGATCAAATGTATCTGTGGTGGCTAGTTCCGGGTCAAGAGAAGAAACCGCTAGCAATCAATAAATGATCTAAGTAGCGGGCTCCTCATTTTGGTGCTCTCCGAAACCCTTTTCGCTGGCCTGCGTGGATAAGTAGATGTCATTCGCCTGTGATGATGCACTTATGTTTCCGTTTAGAAGCAGAAACTGTTGATCTTGTTGATTCCGAAGAACCAGCACCAGTGATAGAGAAAGCAACAGTTCCGGGTCGAGATCCCATGTAATAACCTGTTTATCTACTGGCAAAAGCAGGGATACACCTTTTGTATCCTGTGCTTCATTCTTGGCTAAGTGTTAGAAGCTCACCTCGTTATGATCGAAGCAGCGTGTAAAGATCTCTATATCCGGATCAAAGTACGTAAAGATCTCACTCAATGCGATCAATCGGATTTCACTAAAGGAAAGATCCAACTTAGCGGGTTTATATATTAACAGTACGATGGAAAGTCAGTTGAATGCCCCGCCATGGAGGATATGTATGGCATGGTATAAGCCAGAGGAGAGGCCTTATATATTCTCTTAGTTTATATGGTCTTACTCTGAGCACTAACCACTCTCCCTAACTATGGTTATCGGGCTTAGGACAGGCAGGAGATTGATTGATGACACTTACCTATTTATTGAATTACCAGCCTGAAGGATCTTTATTATTTACAGATGCCTAATTTGCCTAAATTTCTTATTTACCTAAGTTGTATCCTTCTTATCCAATTTGTATCCTTAACTATTATAAGCATAATTGACAAGCCCGTAGATGGATATTGAGCGGATGGATATATTGAATGGTTATCGCTGAAGATAAGGAAGCAATGGTGAAAGGGCTAAAGGTCGGGGGTGGTAATAATGGTAAAAGGGCTTAGGTCCTGCGTCTAGGCTCAGGGTCGTGCGTAGTTTGACAATGTAGGACAGGAAGGATATTGATTCAAGTTACCGGCATGAATTGGAGAAAGCTTATAATATCCCTAACTACCTGACCCGCTAAAACATTACCTGACCTGCTAAAGAAGTTGCCTGCCTGACTACATTACCTGACCTGCTATAGATTTCTTATATGTGGGCCTGCCTGACTACATTACCTGACCTGCTATAGATTTCTTATATGTGGGCCTGCCTGACTACATTACCTGACCTGCTAAGGATATTATCTGTAGCATGAGGGCAGTGATCACGTTACCTGTATTTATAAGGGAAGCTCCTCTATTATATAAGGGGGGCGGCTCGGTTCCACACTCTGACCTCAACGAACGAAACAACCTTCGCTATTACTATTATATAAGGTGAAACCGAGCGCAGGGGAAGGGGGCGCTCCAATACCAATGAGCAACAGTTTGACTTCTCTTTTTTCCCCTAAAAGAGCCCTCTTTCTTATTCTGAAAATGGCCAGATTCTTTCATAAAAAAATGGATTTCTTCCGGTCATGAATTAGATATGTGTCATACCAGATTCGGCCCCCCACCCAATAAGTAACTCAAGGTCGAAGGTTTCAAGCTACGCATCCTATTAGCAAACGCCGGAGACCTACCTCGCGTAGAAGTACTTTGGGCG
>Ga0181464_1000519_pt2 | contig 15765 bp, 18 predicted proteins | sample InSIn2gowninarea_FD_119074 | JGI IMG/M metagenome (GOLD analysis project Ga0181464, IMG submission 119074) | Clean room microbial communities from NASA Spacecraft Assembly Facility at Jet Propulsion Laboratory, Pasadena, California, USA -... ...
TCTTCGCAAGGCAGCCGCGCAGACCGACGGACTCCGTGTCAGTCTCCGCATGGTCCAGAACTTTGCCGACATCGGTGTCAAGCTGAATGTACAACTCTGCAACATTGTCATGCTAAACGCCGTCGAGGCCGGCGACCTCAAAACGGCTTTCTCTATTTACCACTCGCTCGTGGAGAACAATCTTCGGGCAGATATGTACACTCATGCCATCTTGCTCAAGGGTTGCAAAGCCGTGAGCGAAGACTCGGAGACTCTCAACGCCACCATCCGAAATGCCATCGCGGATACCGAGTCACTAAAGTCTCCGGTCGTGTGTACAGAGATCCTGGATTGTCTATACTTGCATCACTTCGAGACCAACCCGAGTACCGCATTCTCGACCGTCTCACAAGCCTACCTTCAGCTTTTCGATGCGAAGCCTCTGATTCAGATGCACATCCTTCCCGAGAACTGCCAGGACAGCGTTGAGCGACCCAGACCAACACTGCCTGCGCTGGGCATCATGTTCACAGCCTATCTGCGCCAGCACTCGGCTCAGAATCAGCGCCGCGACGTCTACCTGCAGCGCAGTCTCTACCGCCGCTACCGCGACCACGTCGAGCGCGGCATCAAGCCCTTCATCAAGCTATGCGAACGCGACTACATCTCCAACGCCTTCCTCATGGCTTTCACCAAGAACGCCGCTTCCCTGCCCCAAGCAGCAGAAGTGATCCGCGACATGCAAGTCCCGCTACCAGCCAACATGGCCAAGCCAGACAACCTCGTCAACAAGACTGTACCTTGCCAGCCCACCCGGCAATCCTGGTCCATCTTTATGCATGGCTTCGCCCGTCACGGAAAGATGGGGCTCGCCGAGCAAGTCTTGACCTACATGCGCGAGCGCGATATGCGTCCCAACCAGGTCACGTGGAACACGCTCATCAATGGCTACGCCTCTCAACGTGATACCGAGGGTGTAATCGACACGCTTAGGCGCATGCGAATTGAAGGCTACAAAGGCAATAGCAAGACGTCGACTTCGTTAAGTAAAGTGAGGCTAGACGACGACGATCTCAAAATCGAGACCGCTAGGAAGTCTTCACTTGAGCCCGTGATTGACGATCAGTTCTGGGATCCCGAGGATGCGAGTGCTGAAGACGACGATGATGCGCCTTTTGATGAGCCGCTGGCGGTTGAGGCTGGGGCTCGGGGTACTAGGGAGGCTGAGGATGCTGCGCGTGCTTCGCCGTCGTAGCCTGTATATACTGTACATATGATACCACTTCTCTCTATCTTCCGTCAATTGATCTCTGTAGACTTCCGTGCCTTGGTATAGCACTCTTTTATTTCTCTAGGTTCAATTGAGATAGAATAACGTTCATGTCTTGTTTCTGGCCCGTCTCTTTCCTCGATTCATGCTCTTACTCTTTGTGCCTTGGTTTTCTTGGCTTTCTCTCTCTCTCGCCTTTCCTCCCTTTGCCTTGCCTTACCTGCCTTGCCTTCTCGCTCTCTGCTGTCCTGTCCTCTGCTTCCTATGCTTGGGTCTGCCTACATCTGCTTCTTCGTGCCTATCCTTGCCTGTACCTGCCTGCCTGCCCTTGCCTGTCTTTTCCTATACCTGCCTGTCTTTACCTGTCCCTGCCTGTCTTTGCCTGTCCATGCCTATTCCTCTGTGGTTTCTCGATACTCCGTCCGTCTCTGCGGGCTGCCTCTTCTCTAGCTAATATTCATGTGAAGTGAGTGTGCTTAAAACATTCATAAAGACGTTTTGCTGTCTAAACAAGAACCAGAACCGATCAACAGAAAGAACTCTTGATCTAATTCACTGAATCCATGATTTGAGATACTAAGGATCCTCGATCCGCGTGATTCTCTTAGTGTATATCAAGTTCTAGAATAGAATAACAAAGATCACTTTTGCTCGAGAAACAAAATCACTCCCCAATAATCGCTATATTGAGGATCGTTGGCTGTATCCATCACGCCAAGAAAGCCCAACTCAACCCCTATACCCACTCCCAAACCAAAACCTCAACAACTTACCCCTTCTAATGACCGGATCCCTCCACTCCCTCGCGGCCGTCCGCCCCCAACCCCGAAGCGCCCTCACTGTCCCCTTCGTCCTACCCCAAACTCCCGGTCTTATTCAAAGCTCAGGTCTAATCCACCCCCTGCGCAACGCATATACAACCGTAACAGCCTGAACAACTGGGCCGTGGAATGGGACGCCCATTCGCTCGCGCAAATCTTGGTAGTGTTCTAGCCATTGGCCGTGGCTTAGAAGCGAGAAGTTGAGGTAGAAAGTATAGAGGCAGATGAATTGGCCGCATGAATACGCTAGGGATGGTTTTACGAAAACGGGAGTTTGTGGTGGCGAGTAGGCTGGCTCTTGACTTGAAGTGGCGTGTCGAGATATTCTCAATACTTTGTATTTGGAAGATAGGGTGGTGCGACCGATGGTCAGTGATGCTCTTGGTGTGTGCTGTCGTTTTGGCGAGGGCAGACTTCGTGCTGGGGTTCTGGGTTTCCTTGATGCGGCGGTCCTGATGGAAGCGACTCTAGTTGACGCTGGAGCGTGGTTTGTGGATGCTCGATAGAAGTCGGTGGTCAAGCCCGTCCTTACGAATGTTCGCGGCAGTAATGTGATCGGCGGCATGTCTGATCGTCGATTGTCTGTTGTCTAGTCTTTCCGAGTGGTGTGGAGATATATCGGTGTAGCTCATGAAAAAATGACTCGATTTATCTACACCCCTGTAGTTCTACAAGTTGCATGTCGAATCATCGACGTTACTAATCGTTCTTTCGGCAGTGGCTGCAAAAATACCTTATTGGGAGATTTTCTCAAGACTTGACATCACCATCAATAGGCATACAGGCAATCATTGTACTTTCTTGCAAAAGCACATTCGTCCGCACAATATTCGCTTCTGATCCCTACCTCGCTTTGCCAAACAAAGACTCCCAGCACTTGATCATCTTCCCTAGACTCCAACACCTTTGCGTGTAAGGTAAGGTGTGTATGGTGTTTCTGGATTGTGTCGATGGACGGCGAGGAAAAGTATTGGAGTTCCATATGAGCGAGCAATGTACAATCAGATTTCAGCCCATGTACTGCAGACTCTTCAATCTTGACCAAGGAAGTACATTCGTGGCTTTCCTGGTTGACTTTCGCAAGCTCCACAGCGTCACCAATAGAAGTAACCCTGAGTCAGCATGTGTTGCGTACCGTCGGCAAACTGCAAACGAGTCTTGGTCCTGCCCATAATTGGGGGTGCTTTGCCGCTCTGGCAAGATTGCCACAATCGGATGCCAGGCGCTCATACTTCTCCCGATAACATGTCATCAACTTTTGTCGTTGGATCAGCTCCACGCAGTGGTGCCCCTGCAGGGCCGCCGGAGGCATCGTGCGTATCATTCCCTCAGAATACTCAAGGGGTCAAGACTATCCCAGTACCGCGTAGCCGAATCAGCGACCGCGAAATAGTAGAAGAAATGTTGGCTCGTGTTGAGCGTAAAGTACAGTCTATCCTATGGTTCTATTCAGCACAGATATGGAAATAGCTGCCCACTTTAGATAAAGTCGAAGGTATCACCACCCTTTTCTCTCAACATGTTGGCCACCCTCTTTGTGCCGACAACTCTTTCCAGCTTCAGTCCGTCCCAGCGGCTGAACAGCGCCCTAACGCTGGCCTCGGCGGGATCGAGTTTTCCTTCGGCGATGCTCGTTCCGATGAAGCCGCCGACAATCTCGTTGTAGAAAGTCGGGTTCTCGGGGAGGCCGTACATGACGACCCGTCTGACGCCCTTGAGTCTGTAGCGGTGAAAGTGGTGGGCACGGCCAGTGTAGATCAAGACGTTGTGGCGGCCGGTGATGAAATGACTGCGAGCACGACGCGAGTCAGAGACGCTGGTGTATTCGGAGATGACACCGAAGGAAATGTGTTGCGTGGCGTTGGAGCTGTTGAAGTAGTTGCGCACACGAACGAAGTCCAGGTAAGAAGGAATGAAGAGAAGGATTCCTTGCCCGCCCTCAGGGGGTCTGGGGTATCTGGAGATGGCGGGCACGATGGCGGTTGTGAAGTACTTGAAGCGGTCTTCTGGATCTGAAGCTGGGAGTTTTGACTCGAGGCGGGAGAATGTCTGTTTTACTGAAAGACCAATGTCGACGATTGAGCCGGGGTAGGTAGTGGCGTATTTTGCTTTACCAGCATAGTTGAGCATGCTCGAGTTGTAGAGCTTGTTCAATTCAGGAGAGACAAAGCCGGAGAGGACGATGGTCTGGCGGATGTACTTGGCTTGGTTATCAAGGTACCAATTCCTCACACGGCTGAAGTCACATCCGTGTGCGTCTTTGGGCTGCAGGTTGAGGTGGTCAAAGACGTACTCGACGTGCTCCCAGTTCTGCATCAGCATGGCGTCGGCTTGATCCATGATGAGAACCTCGATGGAGCTCAGGAAGTCCGAGTCGGCCTTCTTGGGATCCTGGTGCTCGATGATACGACGTAGGCCCAACGGCGAGGCGAGGATGATATCTGAGGCATAAAACTGCGAGAAGAATTTGACGGTCTTGCGGGTGAACTTGACGCCGAGACGGAAGTCGTTGTCATCGTTGCCCTCGAACAGTTCCAGGAAGTCGGCCGGACGGTCCTGGCCGAACTTTTCTTCAGATAGAATGAATCCATCCTGGAAACGCTTCTTGTTTTCTTGCTGCTCGGGGTCGCACAACTCCATCAAAGCATCGACGTACTTGGCTGCAGCCGATCGAGTTTCAAGAAGGATCAAGACCTTGGGTCGGGTGAAACCTTGGTCACGAAGTTCGAGGTCACTGCTGTCGTCGGCTTGAGCGAGACGTGTGTTGTTCTTGAGCACGCGATCACGGCCTTTGTAGATGTGGTTCAGAGCGTGCAGAGATGCGAGTCTCCGCAGAGACTCGGCGTTCTCTACCGACCTTGCTCCACACATCAAGTCCTGGTAGTTGAAGATGGAGGGCGCGATAGCCTGTTCAATCTCGCTGAGAGTTCCAATCTTAGCCTGAGCCGTGTCGGCAAGTCGTTTCTTCAGCTTGAGCTGGCTGACGTTCTTGACGGCTTTCCGAGGGGCAGCATCTGTGGTGTTCGCAGGGCGTGAGATGGTGATGTTGGCCTCCTTGCCAGCAGCAACCTTCTCGTGCATCCAATGGCTGCTCGTGATTGATTTCAATTTCGATGATAGTTCGTTGTTCTCCGGGTTCGCAAAGTGTACTTCGAAGGGATCGTTTGCATCTTCGTCCTCGTCTTCGAGATCCTCGGCGACTTCTTCGTCGGCTGCATCGTCTTGATCTTCCTCGTCGGAGTCACCCTCGACGCCAGCGTCTGCATCCGATGCTCCATTTTCTTCAGCATCGTCCAGCTCTTCCACAATGGTCTCCTCGGGTTCCTCGACTTCAATCTTTCTGCGTTTGCGACGAGGCTCCTCGGACGAGGCAGACTCTTGGAATGCTTGGAGCAGAGCGTTGTAGGCCGGAACTTTGGATACTGGCGCACTACCTTCATCTTCACTCTCGCTGGCCTCGGAGGGAGCATCGTCTTCGCTCATGGATTGGTCGTCAAAGTCTGCGCCGTCTTGACTGTGTTCGTCGCCAGAGTCTCGGTCTTCTGGTTCTTCGATTCTGCTCGATCGGAAAGCGTCCCGTCCGGTCCTGAAGTCGCCACGGCCTCCTCTGCCACCTCTCGGTCCTCCTCTTCCTCTTCCTCCTCCTCGGCCGCCTCGGTCTTGGAAGCCACCGCGGCCACCGCCACCACCGCCACGGCCTCCACCGAAACCACCGCCACGGCCTCCGCCAAAACCACCACCACGACTTCCGCCGCGGCTGCCTCCTCGACTACCACCGCGACTACCGCCGCGCGAACCTTGTCCTTGTCCTCGTCCACGGAAAGGAGCCATGTTTGTTGCGAAAAATCACTCTTTTTTTTTGTTAGATGTCGATCCATAAATTATTTTGGCCCGCTTATCGCCGGGGCGATTAGAGCTGGGTAAAGTTCGGGGCTTTGTCTGAAAAGTTCGGGCGCGCTTGCCATTTCGCACAACGACACGACAGCGCACTACGCACTACGACGAGCGGAACAGACAAGTTAAGCGGCATCCAAGACGACAACTCCCCCTTCGAGCACCCGTCGAGCCTCACAATACATCGCCCAGCATGGCCGAAGACTCTTTCCTCCATCTCGCCCGCCCCCTCGGCCCCGCCGCCGTCGGCGCTCAACCGTCGTCTGCCCCGCTCGCAGTCACTGTGCAGCCACAGGCAATCTTCGCCATCCTCGACCACTCGCTGAGACGACCCGCCGACCAGGAGCGCGTGATCGGAACCCTGCTCGGAGTACGATCTGAGGACGGCACCGAGGTCGAGATCCGCAACTGCTATGCCGTCCCCCACACCGAGACGGCCGAGCAGGTCGAGGTCGACATGGACTACCAGAAGCAAATGCTCGCCCTCCACCTGCGCGCAAACCCCAAGGAGGTCCTCCTCGGCTGGTACGCCACCAGCAGCGAGCTCAACACCTTCTCCGCCCTCATCCAGAACTTCTACGGCCAGCAAGGCGACGGCACCTGGCCCCACCCCGCCGTCCACTTGACCGTCTCCACCGTGCCTGGCAAGGACATTGAGGCCAAGACCTACATCTCTGCACCCGTCGGTGTCACCGCCGAGCGCGCCGCCGACAGCTGCCTGTTCCTGCCCGTCCCTCACGAGATCAAGTATGGCGAGGCCGAGAAGAGCGGTTTGGAGCTCATCTCCAGCGCAAAGGAGCGCGAGGACCGTTCGCAGATGCTGCAGACCGACATCGAGTCACTGGAGAGAGCCATTGAGCAGGTCCTCGAGATGCTCGAGCGCGTCTCAAACTACGTCAACAACGTCCTTGACGAAGAGGCCGAGCCTTCGTCTGCCCTCGGACAGTTCCTCATGAACACCCTTTCTCTCGCACCCAAGGTTGACGCCGCCGACATTGAGAAGGACTTGTACGTTTCGACACGATTCCTCCCACTCAAGACCCAAGCTAACAATTCCTCAGCAACAACCACATTCAGGACGTTCTCCTCGTCTCATACCTCGCCAACACCATCCGCACCCAAATCGATCTCTCCAACCGCCTCGCAACCGCAGCCCTCACCATGGGCGGCGAGGCATCCTCCACCGCCAACACCGAGGGCGGCCAGAAGGGCAACCAGAACCAAAGAAGGAACCAGGGTCGCCAGAACAACAACAACAACCAAAACAACAACAACAAGGAGCGATCCGCCGAGGCTGCTTAAATTAGTCGCAAGCTTCCGGACTCGTATTCCCTCCCCTCTTCTCCTCCCTCTCAAACGGCCTTTGTCCTGCCCACCAGCATAGCAGGACACATCCCCATCTACTCGGTCTGGCGGGAAAGGTTATAGAAGGCGTTCTCTCACCCTACTTGTTTTATTTACGCAGTCTCAATTCTGCCTACCAGCGGGCACGATTATCAAAAAAGCTGGCACCTCTCCCGGAGATATGATGATGGCTGTCTTTCGGGGTATCAAAGTCACGGCGTGGATTAGCGGCATTTTGAGCGGCATCACATTCCGTAGAGGCGAAGGGTGAAAATGACGAAAAGTTCAAAATGCTCTTTGTGTAATTGTGACATTTCTGTGATGATGTGGCGATGCCTCCGGCGGCCCTGCAGGGGCACCACTTTGCGTGGAGCTTCTTGCTCAGGCTCGCCTCGAATCATTGAACGCCGTAGTAAAACAAAGGCCCTGAAATGCTTCCAATTTGCCAGTCTCGCGCCAAAAGCAATGCGTACTCCGGTCCATGCATTCCCCAGCGCCGCGCTAATAACTCATGCCAACCCATTCCACTTTGTAAAACCCAGAGCAGCAGACCCAAAAGCAAACCCCATCACTTCTCCTCAACCTTCCTCTTCTTCCTCTTCCGTCCACCCTCGTCCTCCTCGCCCTCAGCAACTGCCCCAATCTCCGCCATAGCAGCCCCACCCTTCCCCCTCTTGGTGCCCGCAACAAGCGCATCCTGACCCGTCGTAAGCTCAAACGCCTTACGGGAGTCCTTCAAGATCTTCTCGGCGAAGAAAATCTCCGTCACACGACCCAGTTTCTTGGCGTCGCGGCGCAACACCCATTTGAAATCGTCGACTTTGATCTTCTGACGGCGCGAGTAGGATGCGCACAGCGCGGCCGAGTGGCACGTTTCGATTATGAAGTCGGTGATGATCTCGTCCAGAACCAAGACGGTGGACGGGAGGGGGTGTTTGTCACCAAAAGCTTCGAGCATGCCTGCTACTTTTGGGGTGTTAGCGATTTGTTCCTTTCATGTGAGGGTTTGCTGCGGTTTCTATTCTGGATAGATAGGCTGGCTGGGTGATGGGGACGTACGCTCTGGATTGGAGAATTGTTGGCCTTTTTGGCGCAGGCGCATGCGTGGTTCTGCCATCTTTGCGGTGTGTAGCGCGGTGCCGTGTTTTGATTTTGAGGCTCAGGAGAGTGACCAGATGATTACTGGCTGGCTGTGAATGCGATTCGATGTCCGAGGAGTGCGAAACGTTTGATGTTGGATCTCAGGCGCGCAAGTGTACGGTCGTTGGAGTGACAGGTCCAATGTCGACGGAGTGCACGTCTCGAATGTTCGACTGCGAGATCAAGGCGCCCAAGTGTTAGCCCAAGTCACGCGACGGTATTCTGCTGCCTCATGCGCTGCATGGAGAGTGAATCTCGAAAGCGGGCTGACGTCGATTGGTACACGCGCGGAAGTTGCCGCACAGGAGTTGAGCTTCAGAACAACATGGCAATTGCTTGAGATCTCCATGTCGATATTCACGAATAAACATCACATTTGAAAGTCTACTGCAATCGCAAAGAGATACAAGATGGTAATACTGGTCTAATGTGTTTTCTTGGTGCGGGAAATGCTAATCTTGAGATCTAGTCGGCCCTCTTCAACTTCCAGTCACTTCTCCTGGTCATCTTGCTGTTCATCTGCACGTGCGCGTATACGCACTATGTCTTTCCCGCTTTGATGGATAGACACAAGGACGGGTATGCGTTTCGTCTACTATGCTGCTTTGATTGACTTACGCTAATGAATTGCTTTGCAGTGTTATGGGAATTTTCTGGAGAGCCGCCCGCATTGGCGAGAGACTCAGCCCGTACGTCAGCCTTTGCTGCGTCGCCATGGCCGTAAGTCTGTTCAAGTGATATCTTCGGCTATGTTCACTGATGGTTGTCAGGTCTCTCTCCTCACTGGTCAATAGATAAGAAATTGTTTAGCATGGAGTTGGTGGAGTTCTCACAATGATGAATCAAAAAATATTATGAATCCAGAATACGAATGGCGTATACCTATGAGTGAGATGTATCTTATTGGTCCTTCTCCTTTCTCGAGATCTGATTCTGGGCTTTCGAGTCACTTGAGTTAGTGAGTGTAATCGAGATCAAACTATCTGACACCAAATATCTTGGGTCTGATTCGCAGTCACAGCCCTCCGAACATATGACACCTGGTCTCCACTATACAATTGGAGTCATACACCCAGCTGGATTTCATTGGTGACAGCTGAACACGATCAACCTTTTCTTGTCCCGCAGTGGCGAGGCTTTTCTCACTCGCGCCGTTGCAAACAACCATATTGAATACACCTTGTGGATAGCGACGCTATACTTGAATCAGTGTTTCTATTGTCCACCTCTTTCTTCCTAATCGATCAACGGAACCTCGCGCAACACAATTCCAGACCAGTCCGGTCAATCAACATGGCTTCGCAAACTCGCTCGGTTTGCACAACTTACGAGATGGTCACTCGTGCAAGGTTCGTAGTACCCGTTCCTACATGTACCTGCAGTCATAACTGAGTTCTTTTAGTGCTGCTTTGCGAGGGCCCCATATCAAGATCATCGTTGGTCCAGATGCAATCGAGTATTCTCTTCCTAGGGCACTCCTCTGCGAGACGTCCACCTATTTCCAACGCGCATTGGACAACATCTTCTTGGAGAGCCACAAGAATGAAGTCGTCCTAGACGACGAGGATCCCAAAATCTTTGATACTTTTGCGCACTGGCTGTTGAATGGGACTATGGACGGCGATTTGACCTTCCGTGAGGTTTATGATGATGAAGAACACCTCGTCGCCGTCTTCATCTTTGGCGACAAGCGTGGCATTCCAGCGCTGAGAAACTCGGCCATCGCTGCACTGGCAGAGTACCAAGAGGGCTCTGGAGCTACTTCCGACCTCATCTGTGAGGTCTACAGAGCTCTACCGACAACTTCACCGCTGCGTGACTACCTCGTACACGACTACCTAGCTTCCGGCGGAGATCTTACACAACACACCTTTGATTCAATTCCAAAGGAGTTCCTCTGGAAAGTCTTGGAGGAGAGAGAGAAGCGAGACGGAGATGATACGAGAGATGAGACGCACCCTATCAAACGCATCTGCCAATTCCACGACCACGACAGCGAGGAGCAGAAGGAAACCTGCAAATTCAATAGAAAATGAGAGGGCAAGGACAAGGAAGTGGATCATGACAACAGTACTGCAGAGGAATTAGTGGTCTTCATGAGGACACGTTCCCACATACCCGCTTGCGCAAACAGAGATGAAGTCTGAGGGTATGGACATCACGATCACGGCTCGCGAAGGCGCCTTCATCGCAACAGGCCAAGAGAGTGGCTTATCAGCTGAGAGAGGAATGCTTTTGGTGCGATCATACCGATTGCTTTTCGACCATTCGCATGAGAACACAGGTCTTGATACCCGATGCCAAGATTCTACAACCAATCATCAGCTAAGCCATCATTAAATACTAAGTAAACGCATGTTCCAAATTTCTGAGCTCGATGCGTGGTTCGTCCCCCATGTTTGCACCATGACCCCAGACAAGCGGGCCGAGGAATTCCGCGCGTCGTTGAACTGCAACGCCTACGTCAAACTCATCTTGCATCAACGTCTTCAACCTAAGCAAATGGCCCCTTAACATGCGCGAACTATCCGCTGGCGGGGTTTGATTGAACGACTGCTATCGTTCATACGAACATGCGGCGGATCAGCCGCAAACGGCCCATCCAAGCATTCTGCTGTTAAATGCTTAGACGTCTCCACTGGTTGCCTCCAAATGTGACATAACGTCCCTGTTGTACGTACCCCATAACTGCCTCTATGTCGCAGCGGTCCGGAGCTGCTCGGTCACTCGTTCCGCATAGCGCTCACCCACAACAACTACCTCGCTCAAACCACGACCTCGACAAGAGATAGTGAGCTGGTTTCGCCGAATCAGTCAGCGTAGCGATCATCATAGTAATCTATGCATACCTGCATTAAGCAGGTAAGTCACGTAAAGCGCCCAAGTAGCAGACTGTGCAATCATTGGGTGGCCGCTTCCAGCTCCCAAATGATCGTGTGAAGCCCCTTCGGCCCTGGCTGTACTCTGACTACCAACGCATGTTTGGGTTGCTCCAACGTATGTGCAGTAGACATTCAGCCCTGCCCTAGAGCTACCCTCGATACGAGCCCATCCGCCTTCCGCCATGTATGGACCTCTCCGTGCCGCATACGACAGCACAAAACGTTCCATACGTTCTTGAGGTCGTAAACATGTTTGCGCCATCTCGGATCCGGAACAGATTCAGGTGCATCGTTGCAGATCTAGATCTGACTCCAGTACGATATTGTAGCGAGGTGTGTACCTGCGATAGAGCGTAGCTGATTGTTGCCATCGCCATGTGCTTTTCTCGACTTGTCTAGCTACACGCTGCCACGATCTGGCTGGATGGTGTTAACGCCTGTATCATGGACGGACGTTGTGCTCGGGTATCCATGACATCTTTGAAGGCCGGATGCGATGTCTCCGGACTTTCTGAAGTCGTGGCGCTTTGGAGAATGCACAAAAGGTGTGGCATTTGCTGTCCGCAGATCTAGCTAAGTTTGGCAAGCACTTCAGCGTCTCTAGCCGGCACCGTGGTCTTCTGCCTGACAAGTTTTCGTGGAATACTCTTTCCTCTTGACTCAAGCCTTACAGCAGCCGGATCTGGCGGATCATAGGGACGGCGAACGATGCATAAACTGCGTCATCTACAGTTTCTTCTCATAGCAATATGTTCTCTTGGACTATCACATCGTGCGCACGCGAAACCGCTTGAGCACAGGATCTCTGGAAGAGCAGCTTCGAAGGGTACGCCATCTCCACATACCATATTCTGTCACCGACTGACCAGTCTCACAGTAGAATGCTCTGCTACGGGAGCGTATGTTGTGGACGTCAAAGACGCCTTCCAATCTCCTCTATCGTTTTGTATATTCTGGGAAGACTAGTAAGTGCTTCGATGTTCTCGAGATACACCTACTGATTACCTACAGCGAGACCAAAGAAGATTCCAGCCCCATACTAGGCGTAGACGCCTCTCAAATATCGACCGCATGTAGCTGTATCTCAGCAACTCCCAGTATCCTGGGTAAAACATCTTCGGTTGCGCCGACTCCTACAGCCAAGTCATCTTCGGAGAAGGATCTGCTGTTGCTGAAGCAAGCGGTTGTATCACCTTTGTCGTTCTGCAAATGGTGGGAGATGAGGTGTGTTAATCTGTCACTGATGATATGGGATGATTGTTGACAACCTCGTAGCTCAATCGAGCGAGCCGATAGCCCTCTGCCTCATCTAGACGCTGCAGCGGTCTCGAAAGCGTGCAAGAGAATTGTTGCGACACCTGACCTTGCAGTGCGGCGGGTAAAGGAAATTGCAGCCAGTAGCACCAAGGCAACCACCAACAAATCGACCAAGGTCGTCACTGCGGATGTCCTAGCAAATGTCAACTCAAAATCCAAATCCAAGGCTGCCTCCACCTCGAAGTCTTCTTCGAAGGGAAAAACGAAAACGTCTTCTGAGCGTAAGCTGACGACCTCATCCAAACGAACGACCAAATCTTCGTCCAAATCCAACCAGAAAACGGCCAAGACTACCCCCAAGGCCAAATCGAAGACGGCTGCGAAAACGACCACGACCAGAACAACCTCTAAGAAAGGGACGAAGTCAAGCACCAAGGCAAGCACCAAGGCAAGCACCAAGGCAAGCACCAAGGCAAGCACCAAGGCAAGCACCAAGGCAAGCATCAAGGCAAGCACCAAGGCAAGCATCAAGGCAAGCACCAAGGCAAGCACCGAGGCAAATACCAAGACAAGTACCAAAGCAAGCACCATAGCAAGCACCAAGGAAACGTCGAAAGGGACTACAAAGACAAGCTCCAGGACGATTTCAAAACAAAGTTCTGTGGAGGGGTCCAAGACAACATCGAGTGCTGTCGCAATTCATTCGTCAGAGACAACCCGGAGTACGACTTCTACCAATTCCTCCAACTCAAAGAAGAAGTCTGATTCTTCTTCGACATATTCTTCGAGCAAAATCTCCTCAAAAGTCTCCTCCAAGATCTTGCACAAATCCTCTACGACTGCTTTGTCTATAGTGGCAACTCGGACACGCAGTGTAGCGTCATCATCTTCGTCGGGCTACTCATCGACACAGGAAGCATCGCTGGAAACGTTTACGGATACACCTTCAACATTCGCAGAATATGTCTCGATTACTGTGAATACCCTTGGTTCCTCTGCTGGACTCGCTACGGACAGCTCATCAAGCTCTGGATCGAACATCGTCTCGACAGGTAGCGTCGCATCGGTCGAAACATCAGCTGGTGGTGAGCGCATCTCGATGCAGAGATTGAGTCCCGTGTCTACTTCTAGCAAGGTCGTGCTGGCGGAAAGTTCGACAATTTCAACCTCGACATCTGCAAGCACGCTTATCGGCCAATCGGGATATTCTCCATTTGGTACGAGCGTCACCAACAGTGGCGTTTCGATTAGCTCTACCGGTCAATCGACATCGCCTACTCTCTCGTCCGCCCATGTAACTTCGCATGTCAATATTCAGGGCTCCAAATCGTCAACGGTCTCGACGACGAGCTCTTCTGGAGGGACATACACCACGGTCTCTAGCAACAATACACCATACTCTACACATTCGTCATCAATCACCAAGACTGTGGTCTCCCCGGCACACTCTTCGGAGTCTGCCATCAGTACGAATGCTTCGCCCTCCAGCTCTTCCAACAAGCCGTCAGCCGTTTCATTATCGACGTCCAGCAAGTTTGAGTCGGCATCAGCCCAATCTACGGGTAGTCAAGCGCAGTCTGTCTCGTCTAGTGCCATATCTCATGGTATCTTTGTCGCTTCATCCAGCTCTCAGTCTTCTATGAGTTCCATGTTGTCTTCCGGTTCGAGCACAAAAGCAGAAACCACCTCTTCCGGATTCGCTGAGTCTTCGACATCAACATCTCATGCAATAAGCGTGCCCACTACCGCTTCTTCCAGTGCTTCCTCGACCTCTTCCTCGGCCTCTTCCTTGACGGTGTCCATGTCGTCTACACTAAGCTCGAACTCTTCTATTTCCGACTCATCCACAATAGTTTCTTCTATGACGGACACAATTGCCACACCTTCATCTCTGCTAACCAGTCTGGACCTGTCATCTTCCTCGTTGGGACTTGCGGCAACTTCATCGGTCTCCAATGGTATCCTCATAGTATCTTCCATCTCATCGGAAGTCACAACAGCCTCTGTCACATCTGCTTTGGGCGCTGAGATAACATCCCTTCTTCTGGACGTCTCGACTACGGACACCTCGTACCCCTCTTCTGTCATTCCAGACTTGGAGGTCGCGGTAGCCTCCTCATACATCACTGATACCTTGACTACATCTTTGGTATCTTCAGTCAGCTCAGACGCAGATATTGCGGCGGCCACTTCTTTTCTTGCGGAAGTCTTGACGACGATTCTTACATCTTCGGCCAACTCAGACACAGATGTGGCAGCGACCACTGCCACCGTGTCTCTCACGTCTTCGGTCAGCTTGGCCGCTGATATCGCGGCGGCCACTTCTCTTGTGGGAGTCTTGACGACGTCTCTCACATATTCCATAAGTTTGGACGTTGATACCGCGGCAGCCACCTCATTCTCGGCGGAAGCTGCGGCGGCATCTTCTGCGGCTCCAGCCACCTTAGACACAGATGTCGCGGCAGCCTCTTCTGGTATTCCAGAGATCTCAGCAACAGACCTCATCTCCTCGACCAGCTTGGACACGAATATCGCAGCAACCTCTTCTTCTGTTACAGACGTCTTCACAGCATCTCTATTTGCTTCGGTCAGCTCAGCCACGGACATCGCAGCTGCCACTTCTGCTCTTCCCGGGAGTTTGACGGCATCTCTTGATGCTTCGGCCAGCTTGGAGACAATCATTGCGGCAGCCTCTTCCGTCGTAGACGCCTTCACATCATCAGTCACTTCTTCTGTCACCGTGGACACCGCGATTGTGGCCGCCGCGTCTTCGACTTTGTCCGTGGATATCGAGGCCGTTGCAACATCTCTTACAGACGTGGGCACAGTACTGTCTTCGTCACTGGGCCTTTCAGGAGCCTCGTCTTCAATCGCCCTCCTTCAAGCCGCAGCCACTTCTACATTGGATGTGCTGGCTGCGTCTTCTACATCTTCGCCTTTGACTTTGGGGCTCGCTCTACAAGCGGACGCAGCCGCTTCTGCTGCGTCCTCCTCCGCCGGAACGTCCATAGCCTCATCTGCTCTTAGCGCAGCAGGCTCCGGTTCCTCGTCCTCGAGCACATCCGTGCTGAGTTCCACCTACCTGACATCCTCATCAACGACGTCCGTAGGTTCTTCTTCAGCTGCGGTGTCGTCAACGGGAGTAGTATCTCAGGTTGCAGGTAGTCTTGGCTCAGCA
>Ga0181464_1000660_pt1 | contig 15758 bp, 19 predicted proteins | sample InSIn2gowninarea_FD_119074 | JGI IMG/M metagenome (GOLD analysis project Ga0181464, IMG submission 119074) | Clean room microbial communities from NASA Spacecraft Assembly Facility at Jet Propulsion Laboratory, Pasadena, California, USA -... ...
CTTCACCACAAAGCCTTCAGGTTTCTTCATGTATATTTCCTCTTCCAGATCCCCGTGAAGAAATGTTGTCTTCACATCCATCTATTCTACCTCAAAATCAAAAGCAGCAACAACAGATAAAAGTAATCTAATAGAAGTTACCTTGGAAACAGGAGAAAAAATATCACCAAAATCAATTACTGGCACTTGGGAATAACCTTTTTTTGCCAACCGAGCTTTGTATTTCTCCACCTTTCCTTCTGCATTTGTCTTCTTCTTGAACACCCATTTGTTGCCAATGGGTTTCCTTCCAGCGAGCAACTCCACCATATCCCAAGCTTCATTTTTGTGCAAAGATGCCATTTCATCAACCATGGCCTCTTTCTAGAGTTTTCCATACTCTAAATCTATTGCTTCCTTCATAGATCTGGGATCATAATTAGTAATAGATAAAGCAAAATTTGAATAGAAAGAAGATGGAATATACCTTTCTAGCTGCCCTCTTTCTCGAAATGATCTTCTCACACCCGGAGTTTGTGGCTCTTCATATTCTGATTCCTCCTCTTTTGTAGAGTCTGATTCTTCCTCCTTTAGCTCAAACTCTATCTTCTCAGGTTCCTTTAGTTGGACTTCATGTTTAATAACATCTTTTACCTCTTCGAACACCACATCTCGACTGTACACAACCTTCCTTGTTACTTCGTTCCAAAGCTTATAACCCTTTAAACCATCCTTATGCCCAATAAAGATGCACTTTTCAGATTTACTATCCAACTTGATTCATTTCTCCTTTGGAACATGTACATATGCATTACCTCCAAATACCCTCATATGTGAAAGAGAGGGTTTCTTACCAGTCCATGTCTCTTATGGAGTTTTATCCTCCAACACTAATGAAGGCAATCTGTTAACCAAGTAACATGCTATATCCACCACCTCTTTCTAGAATTCTTGTCCTAACCCGGCACCACTGAGCATGCTTCTTGCCCTTTCCATCAACGTCTTGTTCATTCTTTCTACAACTCCATTTTGTTGAGGTGTATATGGAGTAGTCTTCTGCCATGCTATACCACACTTCTTACAGAATTCTTCAAATTCCTTACTGCAAAACTCTCCACTGTTATCTATCCTCAACACCTTTATCTTCTTCTCTTTCTGGTTTTCCACCAGAGCCTTAAATTCTTTAAACCTATCAAAGACTTCAGATTTCTTCTTAAGGAAATATATCCATGTATTCCTTGAGAAGTCATCTATAAATGATACATAGTACATAGACTTACCTAGTGATGGAATCTTCACAGGTCCAAACACATCACTGTGCACAAGCTCTAATATATGTTTCGCCCTCCTACCACCAGAGGGGAAACGCACTCAATTCTACTTCCCATATACACAATTTTCACAGAAATCAAAATCCAAAGAACTATTACTCTTGCCTTCTACCATACTTTTACCATGAAGTATTTGAAGGCCCTTCTCTCCAATATGTCCAAGCCTTTGATGCCACAACATGGTCTTCTCTCTAGAGACCACTAGATTTTCTACTCCACTTTCAAGAACCACAGAACTGTTGCACCCATCAACAACCATGCTACCTTGCAGTTTGTACAGAGTTCCAATCCGAACTCCCCGCATCAACACCAGTGCTCCCCGAACCATCTTGTAGGTATCCTTCTCGAACACTATTTTTACGCCTACATCATCCAACTTGCTTACAAAAATCAGATTTCTGGCCAATGCAGGAATATGCAAAACACCTGGAAGTGTTCTAACCCTTCCACCTTGCAAATTCAACTTTACTTTCTGCGACCAACAATTCTAACCTTCCTATCATCCCCTAAGAAGATATCACCACCATCGTATTTCTCATACTCGCAGAACCACTTTCTATGGGGAGTGAAGTGAAAGGATGCACCTGAGTCAATCAAGCATGCCTCATTATCTACATGTGTACTTGAAGAAGCCAAGTACACATCCCCACCTTCATCTGAGGTGGTTTTCACCTCTACAGAAGGAGCATCATCAGATCCCTTTCCTTTATCAGGAGCTTTAGATTTACAGTCCCTTTTGTAGTGCCCTTCCTTTCTGCATATCTAGCACACCACCTTTACAGGTTTTCTTAGAGATTTAGATCTCCCTCTAGATTTAGATCTCCCACTCAATGACTTATTTTTGTTTTTGTTCTGGGACCGTCCTCGTACAAACAAGGCATCGCCATTCTAGCTCTCCATATTTTTCCGTCTCATCTCCTCTGTCAGCAAGGATGAGACTATTTCATCAAATTGCAAGGAAATTGCATTGCTACCTATTGCAATAACCAGACTATCCCACGAATCTAGTAGGGAACACAACAAACTGATGCACTTATCTTCATCTGAAATTTTAATATCAACAGATGATAACTAACTTACCATAGTATTAAATGTGTTCAGATGCTCTGTCACTGAGTCTCCATCTTTCATCCTCAGGTTATACAACTTTTTTCGTAGGAATAGTTTATTCACCAGAGACTTAGATTGGTACAAAGTCCCTAACTTGTCCCACAAAGCCTTTGTCGTAGCTTCTCCTGATACATTCAGCAATATTGAATCTGAGACACACAATCATTTGTGCTCTTTGCCTTCCGATCCAACTTCTTCCATTCTTCATCAAACACTCCCATTGGTTTAGTATCTGGATCTACCATGATCCACTAATATTTATCCACCAACAGATCCTCCATCTTGAGTTTCCATAACTCAAAACTCTAACCATTAAATTTCTCGATCTCTATCTTTCCACTACTCGTCATCTTCTTTCACCACCAAAATTGATCCTGCAGATCTCCCACTGAAAGGGGTCTATCATAGGCCCGAGAGAAATCCCTCAGCAACAAAGGCATCCCTTGAATCCAAAACAACTATGATACCATTTGTAGGTTCTAACCCCATACAGAAATTACCTGGATATGAATTCTAAAACACATAAAATAAACAATGCAAGAGCATAACACATGAAACACATATACACAGATATTTTCCCTTGGATCCAAAACTGGGACTATCAGCTTGATTTGTCATTATGTTCCTTTCAATGTTATAATACATATTTATACATGCTGAAGCATCCAATACCATGGACCGAAAACCATCACGTCCAAAAACATGTGTGAAAATCATGCGCAAAACCATAGGTGGGTCCACCCAACCTAACATAGGTTCCAAAACCAAAATTTTCAGGGGCGCTGCCCCGGACCCAATAGAGTGGGGTTACCTGCACCCCTCAAACCCCCTGTGACTCCCCCTGCTACCAATTGGTGCAACGAATGGGGGGCTCTTCCCCCCTTCTAACCCCTCGGTTAACTACGTGGGCTAGTTAACACAACCCAACACATGGCTCTGGTAACCTCTCTGACATCCCATGCCTTTGTTGTGGTCTCTTCCTCTTGTTCATAGAAGCCTGCTTTCTTTTCTATTTCCTCCCACTACCTCTCTTCTTCTTCTTCTTTTCTCCCTTCTAGCATCCCTAAGAGTAGTGGTGGACTAAGTTTTAGGTCTATCCAATTGATCTTCAACCTTTGCATAGATTGCTTATACATAGGTGTCCTATTGAGTGCCTCTCTCAACCTTTGAGGAGAGTGATATTCTCTTATCTTCAAGTTGTGTGGCAATGTGTTCCATCTCCTTAGGCAAGCATGTATACTATCATCTCCTAGCAGCCTAAACATATCCTCAAAATGTGAAATCGATTGCTCCTGGGAAGCAAGATATCTAGGTGCCAGCTGAGGATCATTTGCAATCAAATTATGGGTGTTGATGAGGGCCATTGGATTTGATTGTTCAGCCCTGATTAAAAGAGGTATATTTTGCTCTCTGGCAAATATTCTTTTCATCTCTGCAGCTCTTGACTCTTCGTGGTTCATCCATGATGCCAAATCAATTAATTGTAGATCTCCTAGCTTGGCATTAGAGTCCCAAACATTCATGTTTGTGAGGGCCATGTTGTGTAAATGAAACTCAGCCATTTTGACCCTATCCTCTAGTGTAATTTGATCACAAAGATCAATAAAGTGCCTGTAGTCCTAAAACGACATGGTTCCCCTTTGTGCTAGTGTCTTAATATAGAATTGCAGCCATTGTTCTTTGAGGAAAAGAGCATAGGATTTAGATGACATCCTACACTGGATGGCCTCCAAGGAGAGGTTTGCCATACATGTTAGTTGGTTCTCTCTTTCCTGTAGTTGTCCCCTCAGCCATGCATTTTCTCTCTGAAGTTGGCTTCTCATTATTGCTTCTATGTCCCTTAAGCCACTTAGCTCTTTACCCATTTCTTTGAGTTTCTCTTCCATGTGCCCAATGTATTCCACCCCCTTTGATTTGGTGATCTGCATCCATCGGTGGGTTCTAGCCCTCTCCTTCTTAAGTTTTAAAAACAATGGGATGGAAAAGTTTTGAGGTATTACCCTTCCTCCTTCAATAAATCAGTAATAGGAGTCCAAGTTAGGTTGGGGGCTTGGTTCCTTTGTCTCTGGGTCTTCTTCTTTTGTTTCTTGCTTCTCCCCTACCTTGCTTTCCAATTTTTGTGCCTCATGTAGTTTCAGAAGAGTATCATGTAGGATTGTTTTTGCTTCCTGTAGGTTTTGTTGTGGATCTTGTAGGATTGCCTTACCCTTTGAGGAAGTTGATCTAGTATTAGGCCTCCTTACATAGGTGATTGGTGACTTAGGGGAAGGCATTTTGTCTCTTTGTGTAGGGTAATATTCAATCTCAATAGGAATTTTTGTTGATGTTTGTGGCTTCCCTTGTTTTATTCGCGTGCTCTTTCTTGTTCTAAAATATAGTGGGGTTTGTCTCATTCTTTTTCCTTTTTGCTTGATTGGGGTGCTAAGAGCAGGGAGGGAAACTGCTACCTCTCTCTCAGTGACCTCTAGAAACATCCTAGGTGACTCTTCCTTGTGTCCTTTCCCCTCTGTTTCAATGCATTCTTCCTCTCTGTTTTTCTTTTCTTCTTCCTCTTGTGTATCTTCATCATCTCTATCAGTTTCTTCCTTAGTTTCCTCCTATGTTTCATCATCATCCTCCTTCTCTTCTCCCTCTTCTTCTTCTTCTTCATCATGTTCCTCTATGTCAGATTCTTCTTCATCCATCTCATCCTTATCTGGCTCTGTATCTTCCTCTTCCTGTTTTACCTCCTCTTCACTGATAGTAGGACTAACATCATAAGTGAGGGTTTTGATGTTATCCTCTACTAGCAAGTCTCTGAAGACTAACCATGCTATAGGGATTCTAAGGTTTTGGAGGGCATCTTCAATGAGGATCCTAATCAGCCCATGGTGGGCCAATTGTTGGGAATTCCCTTCCTTCACTTTGTTGCTAGAGTCTATGATTGATTGCAACAAGAAATAGGGTATGCTGAGTCTTTGGTGTACTGGTGTTTCTACCCCATATCTTAATTCTTCAAGGATCCTGAAATGATAGCCATAAACAAAACTATATATACCCTCACATGGGATATATTGGAGGAGTTGGTAGCCTACCTCACTCCATGGGTATGGCAAACTGTCCCTCCTTACTCCATTTTTATCCTCAGTGGGTTCTTCACCTTCTAAAAAGAATTTTCTTTTTGCCACTTGACTGTCTCCTTTGTCTTCTTTTCTCCATGGAATTCCTAGGGGAAGTGTGGTTACCCTGCTAATGAGATCTGTGGTGAGATCTATAGTGAGGCCTCTTACTAAAACAGTGGCATGGATTTTGCTATGTGGAGTGAGGGAGTGAGCAAATTCTTGAGCCACCTCATCATCATACCCTGTGAATTTTTCGAAAATCCACATCCAGTTGTGTCTTGTAAAGATTTCAAGCACTTTGGGGTGTTGTTGTATTCTCACAGTGTTTGTGGGCTCTCTCCTATTAAACCCTCCTATCATCTTGCTGGTGAAACTTGAGGAGAAAATGAGAGGGTTGACACAATTTTTTAAATGTAGGAGCAAAACAGAGTTGACTATGTATGTAATTCACTAGTCATTGTTGCTAACTTTACTAGATTTTAGAGTATCTCTAGTTCATTTTCTTGCAAATGGGAGTGAAATTTTAGAGCCTACCTATTTAGAATGGTTGCAGTGGACAATTCCCATGATATCCCCCCTTGAATCCTTCTCTTCCTATCCTGTAGATTGTCTCTGTGTATCCTGTAGATTGTATCCTGTAGGAATTCCTGTGCATGCTCCTATAGGAATTCCTGTGTAGAACGATGTATCTTTGCTTCAGTGGGTGGCCTAGGTTATGAGAGTGACTTGAGTGAGGGAGTTTCGAAGAGGTGAAATGCATGAATGTATGGGAACGATGTTTTATTTCCCTTTATGGTGTTTCGAGGTGAGGTGGTGTGCTGGCAGCAAAGGTATGTTGCCATTTTTGGACCATTGATCCCCACTACCACCTCATCATTTCCCACTCCTCATAATCAGCTCCCACCTTGTAGATTTGTAGTTTTAACCACTTTTTGTCCTACTCCTCCTCTGTCTTTGAGTTGACAGCAGCCACGTGTTAGAGGACACTTGGTTCTGCATGTGTTGACTGAACAAAGGTGGCCAAGTTAACTGGCCACATTTTCACTTATAAACCAACTATCGCATAACCCTTGCAACTTTTGACTACATTATGCATATGAGTGAGTGAGCGGGATACTTACCTATGGTTTTGATGCCATGCTGCAATTGTCGAAGATCAGAGGTGTTGCGTTGTTTATTTGTTGCATGCCATTCTTCTTCCTCCTCTTGCTATCTGCTAATGGTTTATTATATTTTGCAGGTATCTGTGGCTAAAGATCTGATGTTCTTGCTGCTATGGAGCTCCTAGATCATCCTGGTGAAGACCTATTGCTGGTGATTTGCATTATGTGGGATAGGTTGCTACAGAATTTCCTGTAGGATGTGTTGTAGCTGCTTCTCCCTCAAAATTCTTTAATCATTGTTATAGCTCCAAATCTCACTCTTATGGTTTGTGATGTTGCACTCATGGCCCATGGCAACCCCTCCTTCCAGACCTGGTCCAAAAATTTAAAAAACAGTGTTTTTTCCCTTATATGCGACATTGCCCTAAGTTAAACACATGTATACGCGGGTAGGCATATACCCAACCCACATATATGTATTAAAACACTTAAAAAAATATAAAACTCCTTAATTTCAGGCGGAGATCGTGGGTTTTACCTGCTGATCACCTATTAGTGCCTGTGGCTCAACTGTTCCCAACCAACTCCCAACTAAAAACCTACTTTGGGAGAAGTATAAAAAGGCTTCAATGGGAAGGCCTAAATGAGGAGAGAAGAGAGAGAAAGGTTATTATGCTGAGATATCCCTGACCAGGTCTGAAGATCCTTGTGCCTCCTACACTTCCCCCATTTTTACAAGAAAATCTTGTTTCCTTGTGTGTTGATGTCCATCCACTACTTGTGATGTCATGGAGTAAGTCATGGAAGTATTTTATTAAAGGCTTGAGACTGGACGAATCTGGAAGAACGCTTTGCTTGGAGCCTACAAAAGGATGACTCAGGTGAAATTATTCCTTTCTGTACTTTATTTGTCTATAATAAAAGAAACACATCTTTGTTCCTGATATAAATCTTCTTCATGTTTATGATATTCATGTTAGAATTCATATGTGAATGGTTGTTTAATTTCATAACTAACTACCTTTCTTTATAATATGAATATGATTTCTTGATAAGGTTTAGTCCATATACTGCTATACTCTCTTGAATTGGTTGTTTTGCAGGTCAAAGGAGCAAAAGGAACTACAAGAAGGGTTTGGACCCTAAAGGACCTTCTCAAACATAGGACCTTAGGTATGCCCCTTATCGTTGAATTTGCTTACATTAGCATAATGGCTGTGTGGAATGTGTGTTTCTCTATATAGACAACTTTCAGTCTGCTAGGGTTTTAACCCAAAAGCCCTAGGGGAACATTTCCCTTAACAATCATGTTGCTGGCTGGGGCTTTGAAGATGGTGTAATGAATGGAAGGAAGGAGTAGGAGTGAGTTTAGAGCAAAGGACACTCAGGTAATGCTCTTACTCCTCTCTGTTTTCCTTTTTCTCTTTTTTCTATGACTAGCAGAAATTGTTGAAATTGATCTTTTTTTTCTTTTGAATGGTGAGTGCAGGGATGATGATGGTGTAGGAGGTGAGGTGTTAGATCATGCATTCGGTGAATTTTAGGGACCTAAAAAACCTATCATGTGCCCTTGGATTCCTTCCTATAGGTTTTCGGGCCACTATAATTCCTACAGGATCATCTTGTAGGTTTTCAGGGGATCCTGTAGAAAACACATTCTTCGCATAAATCAAAGCAATGGAGTGGAAAAATGATAGAAATGATGGAGGGATGCATGGTAAGGAGTGGAGGATATGAATATGTGTGAGGCAAGGTTCCCTTTGGATCCTCTTTTTTCTCCTTGACTATCTTTCTCGTCCACCTGTAAATGACAATTATATATTTTTCTTTCTTTTTTTCTTTCTTTCTTTTCTTGAAAAACAACTAGGCCGCCTCAAAGAGGTTTTCACCCTAGTTGTTTGCCCTGGGTGCCTTAAGGGAGGTTTTCACCTAGGGATCTTCTTTTTTTTCCTTTTTTTCCTTCATCATTGGGCCGCCTCACAAAGTTTTCAACCCAAATATGGGACTTAGGCACCTCATGGAGGTTTTCACCTGAGTCCTTATTCTTTTTTTCAATTTTTCTTTTTTAGTGACTTAATAAGGGAGGAATCAGAACTTGCTCCACCATCATCACTGTTTTATTGATATTATCAATGAACTCTTGTTTTGATAAAGGTCTCTTGTACATTTTCAATCGATGCCCATTAACAAGCAAAGGAATGGATTCTTCATCTATAGTTCTGATTTGCACTAAACCGTTATCATGGCATCCTTCCACAACATAAGGTCTGAGCCATCTTGTCCTTAAATTTCCCTTGAAGTCTTTATACCTAGAATCATATAGCAATGCCCAATCTCCCTCCTAAAATTGCTTCTCCTTAATATGTTTATCATGTCAGATCTTCCTTTGAAGTTGAACTATCTCTATATGTAGGATGACCTGTGTTCTGAATTCATCCAAGCCATTCAATTTGAACAATCTCCCTTTTTGTGCATGACTGAGATCCAAATCTAGTTGGGATGCCATCCTTAATGTGTTATATCAAATTCAATGAACAGCAAGGCCTTTTTCCCATAGACCAGCTCATAGGGTGTGTTAGCCTCCTGCTATAGCAGGTATTCATCTTTCATGATCGACATTTTTACATGCCAAATATGTCATACTCTGCATGCTGCAATGTTCCATATTTGCTATAGAGGCCAAAGAAGTGTCCATGAGAGTGTGCTGGTCTAAGTGCCACTGCTATGTTCCATTTTTTATGAGTTGATCCATTTTTGATGAGTTTCGAGTTAAGGGAGGGCCAAACAGCTTAATCTTGGCCTCCCTAGGTTTCAATTTCCTGTTGTAGAATATAGAGAATAAGCATCTTTCCAAATTGTTTAATCTTGGCAGATTTGTAGATAGGTAGAGAAGCAAGGGTGCTCAACAGCTTAATCTGAGCCCCGGAAGAAATAAGGGTAGATTTAGATAGGAGAGCAGGTGAAAGAAAAAGTTGAAAAGCTGGGTTGGCTAGTTCAAGTGCACCCAAACCAAAAAGAAGATAAAATGCTAGGTGAGTAGGTCAGGTAGGTAGTTTTGTGGTTGCAGAATCATGGCTTGCGATCCATTTCATCTTTTCAAGTGTCATATCTATTCATATCACAAGTTTGAGGCAGTTTTCCATTTGAAGGACTTCAAGCGAGGCATGTCTAACTTCCCCTTCTTCCTCTTTCCCCAAATCACTCACTAACTTCCCCTAAAGAGGTCAACATCTGCTTGATACCTCTTAGTTTCATCATTTCCATATCAATTGCCTTGGAAAAGATCTGCTTTACTCAAGGAATGTCCATACTTCCTCTATGAGTCATTTTCCCCCTTAATAGCCTAAGATCTCATACTTAGTGCTTTTTCTTATCATTGTCATGTTAACTACTAACTTTACTACGTAGCTCCCTATCTATCTCCCCTCCCCCTACTAAAACTATGTTAATAACTCCCTTATATACTTATCCCCTCCCCCTGGTTGAAAAATAACCATAAGTACACTTGGGAATTGCTAAGTTTACCTGAAACTTAGAAAGAGCCCTCATTGCCCCCCTCAAACCATCTTCTCATGCATTTAGGACTCCTTCTGATGCATAAAACCCTTCATCACTCCATAAAACCTCCCAAATGCTTGTTGACTCCTTCACAAAGCATAAAACCCCCCTCCAAATGTATAAATTCACCTTTGGGCCTTGTTTTGCCTTTTCAAAGACATAAACCCCTCTTTTGGCCTTAAAAGCCTTCTTGAAGCACATAAAAATCATTGAAAAACCATGAAAATCCCTCAAATACATGAAAATTCCTCCCTTTTAGGCTATCGAACCCCTTCCGATGCCTTAGAAAGCCCTCCTTTCATGAAAAACCCCCCTTCGATTTTGCAAAACTTGCCTTTTTTCATAAAAACATGGGTCCGATTGGCAAAAGGGGTCTTTGGTCCCCCTCCGATGCGATATCGCTATCGGGAGGGGGCAGTGGTATGATAAAAATAATATATGGCTCCTCCGAATGCATGCCCTTCCCTCCGACGCGATATCGCTGTCGGAGGTCGGGCAGTGTTAAGTCATGGCTTTTATTTATTTTGTGCCGACAGGTTCTCCGCCGATGGTCTTTCGCCGATCGCATATCGGCGGATTGGCATTTCGCAACAATCCACAACATATTACATTCACCCCGCCCCATCCATCGATGCGATTTATGTGTTGTATTGCATATATTTTATATCGCATCGCGCGTTGTTTGTATCGCACCACATATTGTTACATTATCGCATTGCTTCTATTCATAAAGCGCTGCACCTCCGCTCCGCCGATCTCCGATCCGCCGATGAATCCAAGACCGTTGGATCGGGCCCCAGATCTGACGGTCCAGATCTCGTCGTGTACCCCCATTTCGTTCCATATATATATCAAATGTTTGCCCGATGGGTGATCGCCGATGCGATATCGGTGATCGGCCCGTCGGTGGTTCCAATTATGTATAAAGTGCCGCCCCGATGGATCTGCCGATGACGAAATTGCGATTTAATGTCAGCCGTTGGATCGGCCCGCGCCGGATCCAACAGTCAGGATTTAACATTTGCTACAGTGTCCGCTAAAGCGCCCAAATTTCATGAATTTGCACAGTTTTGAAAGCATTTGTGTATTATAATAAAAAGGGCCATTTTTAAGGTTTTGTGTGCAGCGCTCCCACCCTCCACAACTGCAAAGGAACGATGCTTTCCTTGGCTATTTTGAAATCGCTTCAGGCCCATAATTCATCCAAATGCATGGTTTCTCCTCGGCGGTCTGTTGGCACCCCTTTTTCATCATTTTTGCTGCAATTTATCAGTTTAAAGGCATTTTTTGGATCGGCCAAGTGCCGATAGCAGCTCCTAAGGCAGCAGACAGCACGACAACAGTCCTTTTGGCTGAACAGCAGCCATAAAAGGATGATTTGATAGTTTAGAGTGTTTTGCAGGAAAGATAAAGCCCGATTCAATGTCAGAGAAGATCAGAGGAAGCGGCAAAGAGTATCAGTCATGAAGAGCGGCAGAGGACTTTAAATGCAAAGAAGGTGGACATTAATAGGCCCCCATCAAAGGCAATAAGGAAATTCTGAGCCATTATGGCTCACCAAAGCAGAATTAATGCGCTCCAATGCCACTCAGCAGCAGTAGAACTGCCTAAAGAGGCAGTTCATGTGTTTTAAAGCCCAGTTATTGCAGAAACAGTGAACCAGGCCGCATATGAGCAACGCAACAGTTCCCAAGGCACAGTTATTGCAGAAGTGCCAGCGCATTGCTCAAAGGACCATATTTATTCATTCTTGATGGCTGTTGCTTCCTGCGCAGCTGTCAGATAGATATTTTTTCATTCATTCCAATAAATGCTAGGTTAGAGCATTCATTTCTCCATATATGCTATCAGATCTGCTGTTGTAAATATTTTGTAGATATTTTATCTATTTAAGACCTCCCTATGTAAAGTGAAAAGGGTTGGTTGGTTGTATTTCTCATTCTAGACTTGGCTGTAATCTTGAGAACTTATGTAATCAAAGATTGCTGGAATGTTTGCATCTGAAATGGCTGGTTGTGCTTTTAATGGCTGAAGAGCTTGATATGGAATTCTCGTGCTTCCTCATGGTCCAATAAGTCTTTCCTCCCTCTGTTTATCAGTTTATATGTATATGTATCATTTATATATCATAATCTAAGTTGCATGAAGAAGGAATAGTTCAGAACTGGTTTTCATGCCCTCTGTGCTCAATTCTTGTAACTTTTCTATGTTTTCCTCTGAATTAGTGATGAATATGCATACTTAATTGATCATGTTTAAGCTATTTCCTTCGCATATGAATGATGTCTAGGAAATTCTTCATTGCTCCTATTTAGCCTTCATCCACTTTCCCTCTTTGGCTGGATGAGAGATCCTTAATTGCCTCTCATCCCCTGACCTCCATTTCATCCTTGTTCCAGCATTAATCATTGTGCCATGTGTAACTATCCTGCTCCATATTCCTCTCTTCTGCCAAAGAAAACACATCCATCAGTTCACATTCATGGACTTCATGCCCAATGGTTTGAACTTCTTACACTTTGCATGCCAACTCTGCTTGAATAGATCAACCATCCCACCAAAACTTAAACAAAACCCATGTGCATCATATCTAGCCTAAAATCATCCCTTAAACAAAGCTAAATCCTAAAGAGAGAGCCCTTTTTTACTGCTGGTAGGCTAGGACCTGCAGTCAAAAGATTGGTTTGTGGTTACCCGGCCGTATCCCTTTAGGAGTCAAAAGAGACAACCTAAGTGATAACATAATGGCGACTCCACTGGGGAACTGAATCATTTTTTCATCACTATAAATCCCCATTTTTTATCAGTTTGCCTTTCGAATAAACCTCAAAGTCTCTTGAAAAATCCCAAAAAAATCAAAAAATCTCCAAAAAAATCTCAAAATATTTTGTTTCTATTTCGTATTTAGCTTTGATCTGTGTTGGTGGATAGAGATCAGGCCCTTCAAAGTTGATTTATCCACCTGGCGACTCCACATAATCCTCATAATAAAGACTCCGCTGGAGAAATGAACCCAAAAGAAATATATGAGCAGATCAGGCTTTTGACCTGGATTATTATCCAAGAGGTCATGTTCTTTCTCTTCCATAAAATTTTGTTGTGTATATTTTATTTTAAAGATGATTTTGAATTTGATTTTCATGATTTGTCTTTTGAAAATGTTAAGGAAACCCCCCCTTTCACATTAGAACAGCAGCCTTCAAACGCTGCTAAAGATTATCATACAGCCAAGGAGGAATCAAATATCAAAGCCAATCATCCTATCCCCGTTCATATCGAGCCCATTCTTTCAATCCATGTACATGTTCCCGTGCCCCGTAAGGTTCCTGAAAGATATAAGCCTCTTGTTTTACCTCCCGTGCTCAATCCATTGCCTAAGAATCATCTGGAGTATCTCCCAAGATTTGATGGAGAGAATGGAGTTACTGCGCAAAAACATATCCAGGCTTTTGAAGATTATCTTAATATATTTGAAGTGGAAGATGAGGATGTTAGTATTAGGTTGTTTGCCCTTTCTTTTCAAAGCGAAGTTAGGACTTGGTTTAAAGCGTTGCCTGAGGCTAGCATCTCTAATCTTCAGCAGTTTTCCAAGCTCTTCCTTGATAGATGGATGATTCAAATTAATTTCCTCTCGCTCATTGAAGAATATGATCAATTAAAAAGACTCCCTAATGAATCTGTTTAGCAATTTTCTGATCGATTCAATCAAGTCTATCTTTCTATGCCATTGAATATTAGGCCTCCCCCTGATCTAGCTCTATTGCACTATCCTAGAGCTTTTGATCTAGAAATTGAATTCCGTTTGAGAGAAAGATGCCCGTCCACTTTGAAACAAATGCAGGACATAGCTGTGGACATGGAGGCAAATCTGAAAATGAGAGAGGAGCAACGCAAAGCAGAGGAAAGGGAAAGACTTCATAGTTTGTTGCAAAAGTCAGAGGAAATGATGCAGCTGATCACAATGAAAGTGGAATGTTTAGAGCACAAGAACATATCTGTTTTGCAAAAGGAAAGTAGTGACATTCATGAACAAACATGCTACAAAACAGATGACATATTCATACAGCCATATGTGAAGGAGTAGCCTTCTGATATACTATATCGATATAACGGCTTCTCTTCTTTCAGCTCTCTGCCCAAATACGATGAGTATAATGATGATTATGTACCTAATGACCAAATTAGCCACGCAGAGGAATCAGATCCTATTTTGGCAGAAAGCAGCGTTCAGGCTCAGCAGCCTGAAATCAGGGACCAGTCCATTCATTTCAGTTATGAATAAAAGGAGGAAAATGCAGTAAATTTTGATTTCAAAGAAGGAAATTTACCTTTTTGTTTCGATTATTTTCAGTTTTTTAAAAGTGGTTATCATGCAGTTAATAATCAACTACTAGCATGTTTTGATATTGATCATCTAGAGGAGAATCAGGTCACTGTTCAAAATGCATTGCTTCTAGTTTTGCAGCCCCAAAGAGCTATCGAATATCAGATTAAGGAAGACTTAGAAGCAACAGCATGTGACCAAATGATTCAAGTGGATCCTGCCTCTTTGTTTTCAGCTATCTGAATATTTGAAGAAGAAAAGGAGCAGCAAGCCCAGATCAGTCAAGTGCTTTTGGAGCCTGATTATAACAAGTTACAAGTATCGCTCCAAGTTTTGAAGAATCCATTAGATGGCGGGCTGAACGATGAAGTAAACCAGTGCTCTCCTCTATTAGAAGGTTGCGAGGCTCAATATCAAGTTACTGATGATCTCCCAATTCCAAAGCATGATGGCTGTCCTAAATCTTTGTACAGTTCTTTAATTCAGCTTAGCAATTGTATATACATGTTGCAGGACCCTTTGGTACAGTTTTTTGTTCCAGCAAAGAAGATCAGGACTGTCCTTGTCTTTGCAAGGATTAGCAAAGCCACATCTGATTGCAAGATCTCCGTTTCAAGCATCAGCAAGCACAAGCAACAAATCCCACTCATGTTTTTATTGCTTAAGTGGCTGCATTGGCTATTTCATTTCACCTAACAGCAAAGTAAGTGCTGGTTAGGGTAGGTAGGTAGGATTTTTGTTTTATAATAAGCTTGTTGTAGTTGAAGCCCGAAGTGAAGGCCCTAAGCTCTTCAAGCATGCTGTCATATATATAAATAAGGCAACCAGCAAGGGGAATTTTGCAGAGCACAGCAACAATAGAAGATCAAGGCAGTCTGACCTGCTGTTCTTGGCTTTTCACAAGGAAAAGCCATCCCCAATTGAAGCCACTGTTAGACTCCTGCTGCAGCAGGTATTCATTTTTCATGATCTTTACATGCCAAATATGTCATACTCTGCATGCTGCAATGTTCCATATTTGCTACAGAGGCCAAAGAAGTGTCCATGAGAGTGTGCTGGTCTAAGTGCCACTGCTATGTTCCATTTTTGATGAGTTTCCAGTTAAGGGAGGGCCAAACAGTTTAATCTTGGCTTCCCTAGGTTTAAATTTCATGTTTTAGAATATAGAGAATAAACATCTGTCCAAATTGTTTAATCTTGGCAGATTTGTAGATAGGTAGAGAAGTAAGGGCACTCAACAGCTTAATCTGAG
>Ga0181464_1000335_pt2 | contig 15744 bp, 12 predicted proteins | sample InSIn2gowninarea_FD_119074 | JGI IMG/M metagenome (GOLD analysis project Ga0181464, IMG submission 119074) | Clean room microbial communities from NASA Spacecraft Assembly Facility at Jet Propulsion Laboratory, Pasadena, California, USA -... ...
TGAGGGTGGCATCAAGGAGAATGAGTCTGGTCTGACCAATGTGTGCATTGTCGAACAGAACAAGACCGGCAGCCAAGACACAAGCAGGCAGAGAGTAGCCAGACTCCCACATGATCATGAAGACGACCGAGACAGTCAAGGCGCCCATTGAAGCAGGCATTGCGCGGTATGCGACGTAGGGCACCTTGTTTGTGATGTACGAGTCGCCAATGTTTTCAAACAAAAAGTCGCCATTGTAACCAACGAGCCAGCCGGCGAAAGCGAACAGGAGCTTGCCGAAGGGAGGATGCACGTCGAAGAAGTAGGTACGCTGGAGGTAGTAGGATGCGAACTGGGTTGTGTTAGTGATTGGTCGAGGGTACAGTGTATGATAGCTTGGTGTACCTTGCCAAAGTGGACCTCATCAAAGACGACCTGGTTGGGGTGAGTGATGGCGTAGAAGCGGGTTGCGAAGGCGAGGAGGGTGATGACGGCGAGAGCGAGCTTGTAGTCCCAGTCATTGGACGCAGCCTGCTTTGTCTCGCTCCTCAGTTGCGAGAGGTATTCACTGGTCTGGTCGACAGCGCCATCGACCTTCTTTTTGGAGCTACCCACTGGCCCCTTCTTGGAGCTCGGCGTCGAAGACATGATGCGAAAAGATTGATCAAGGAGAGTCGAGAAAGTAGATGTAGCTCAGACTCAGAGCACGACCATCCAAACAAGGGTTGCGGATGTCGAGGGATGAGATGGACAAGGAGAAAATGTCTGGACAGCTGTCGCAACACTCGACCTGCAACGAAACGACGCAATTGTCCCTGGCCCTGAGCTTGGGCCACGCAACCTGAACCCCCTATCCGGCCCTCGTCCACCCCTTTCTCCATCTCCAGCTCTCCTCAACTACTCAACTAACCTACATCTAATCCACGTTATACACATCTGCAAGCCATCCCAGTAGTGCGTAAATCATGTCCGTCATGGCCTCAAAAATAGAGCTTCCGCAAGGTTGGCCTAAATTGCCCACGAGGGTGCCCAAGCTCTGCCCCGCATCGAAGACTCTCTCGCCTGTTGATCATACATTTGACTAACCCGCCGACCACTCTCTTGATACCAAGTCATTCTTGCAAACTTTCTAGTCACCAAATCAATCCCACGCATACACTTTCTATATCTGTCTGCGATTCGTTTTTACAGAGTCAGATAGGTCCCGACCGTTGGCAGTTGCTTGTCGGTTCGCGCCTATCTTCCCTATCTGCCCCCGAGATCAAAATTTATATAACTTCTCCATATCTCCCGGTCGAAACTCCGACTCCTAGACAGACTTTGCGTCGTTCAAGATGGCATCGACCAACGTCACCTCAGATGAGGCTCGTCGCGCTGCCCAGAGCTACCTCAACACTCGCCTCACCACAAAGACAGATGGCCCAGCTAGACCTTTCAACGTACCCGTCATTGACATTTCTTCAACTTTCAACGGCTCTCTCGACGACAAGAAAGCTGTAGCTGTTCAAATCCGCGATGCTTGCACCAACAGCGGCTTTTTCCAAATCACTGGCCACAATGTCCCCGAGTCCGTTCGTCAGGGCGTGCTAAACCAAGCCTCTCGCTTCTTCAAGGAACTACCTCCTGCCGAAAAGGATGACTTGCATGTTAAGCACAATGCTCTGATGCGTGGATGGGAACCCTCAGATTACACTTATGTAAATCCAGATGACTGGGCCACTGCTGCCGTACCAGAGACCAAGGAAGGCTTTAACTGGGGCTACGAAGCTTCCCTCGACCCTACAGGTGGAGATGGAAAATATCGTGATCTAGACGGCAGCACCGAGAATGGCAATGTATGGCCCACCGAATCCGCTCTTCCTGGCTTCAAGCAAGATATCGCCGAGTACTACGGTCAAGTGTTGCAATTGGCCCGTCATCTATTCAGCCTGTTCGCTTTGAGTTTGGGACTGCCTGAGAACCATTTCGATGAGATGATGACACATCCAGGCGGTATCTCCCGTCTGTTGTATTATCCTCCGTCCAAGGATCCAAAGCCATTGGATCCGAATGAAGCGGACAAGGAAGTTGGTCTGGGCTCGCACACCGATTATGAGTGCTTTACCCTCTTGCTCTCCTCAACAACCCATGGTCTGGAGATTCTCACGCCCGAAAACGTCTGGACACCCGCAGCAGCTGCTGAAGGCGCTTTCATCGTCAACGTAGCAGACTTTTTGATGAGATGGACCAATGGAGTCTACAAGAGCACAATTCACCGTGTGGTCAACAGAACTACCAAAGAGAGATACAGTGTTCCTTTCTTCTTCAGTATCAACTATGATCAACAAGTCGAGGTAAGCGTCATACTAAAATGATTTCAAAGTTGCATCGCTAATCACTTTCTTAGACCCTTCCTAGCTGCATTTCAAACGACAATCCATCAAGATACCCTCCCATCCGTGCTGGCGAGTATATTCTTGAGCGTCTCAAGGCCACTGTCAAGGATGGTTAGATTTCTTCAAACACACACAAACCGCAAAACAAAAATGCTTCTTCTTATTATATCACAGAATATGTGCATACTTTACTAGTTTTCGATATTTCCTCCTTTTGAGAAACCTGCCACTATATTTTCGAAGCTTTGGGGGCTTTACACGTTATACGATACGGGGATATCCGCATTAACGTTGTTGTCACATTGGTTTTCTTTCACTAGAATTCGCGGACTTTGCTGATGGTGTCAGAAGCAACATAAGATGGTTATTAGAAGAAGTAGTCTAATATAGTCTAAAGCTATTCCCTTCCAAGGAGGACAGGGGTGATTTCCACTGTTCTGCTTGATACGAGTACAAGCTGAAGGACAGTAGGAACAGCGAAAGTCCAGTGGCAATAAGGAGGATGCCGATAACGTCGAATTGGACTGCGTAGTAGTAGATCGACTCTTTCCAGGTGCGACCACTGCTGTACTTAGAAATCAGACCTTGCCTCTCGGCCTTCTTCATGTTGTGCCACATGAGCCAGAACAGAGGAGCACAGACGACAGGATACATGATGGCCCAAATGCCGAAACCCATCTGAAGCCGATCGTATCGAGAACGGAGTTAGTTGCTGGGGGGGGGGTGTGGTGTCGTCCATCTTGACCATTGATTTATTTGATTTGATCAGCCACAAAGCGCGACTTGCCATTTTCTGAGCGCAAGTCTTGCTTTTTGTATTTTACCTCGTCACATCGCCAACACCGTCAAGCATGAGTTCGGTCGGGAGTGACATGTTTGTCCAACGCTTGAGACAACAACACGGACTCACAAAGAAGAGCAAATACGGAGATTCGAGGAACCTTGGCCGTATAAGACATTGATTCAGACTTACAAAGGGACAGAGTAGCAGAGCATCAGCGAAGCGTTGTTCAATCAATTTGTTGTTGGTTGGCTATGGCACCCCTTGTCTCTACCACCTACACACGAGACAGGCAGTAGCACACCGCAAGCCCTTGCTATCGGTGTACGGCTTGGCTCTGAGAAATGAGCTTTGTGCAATACCTCTTGAGCAAAGTCATGCTTACTTGCGTTTGAGGAACAGAAACACACAGCGGAAAGAAAGAGCTGTCGCACCCATTGTGTGTCTCATCAAGCATCAAAAAGTTTTTTCAGCCTCGCTGTTGCTCCACCAACAGAGACCCAACAGAGGCTCAGGCCTCCCAGGAGACAGCGAAAGAGTACATTCATTCTGCTCATATAAGGTTCTTTCTCGGTTCTCGGGGATGCAGGAGGCCATTTATGTGTGTGTAGCGACAAGAGCACCGGGTTGTCAAGCATTTCGTACCTAGTGGCATATCTTGTACTTCGACCCCGATAGTAATTATTGATCAGTGTTTGCGATCACGATAGTTACTGTTTCCGATCCCCATGATGTTAAACCACTGGGGTCTGTAGAGTTTGCTTGTTGCCCTTGGAAGGAGAAAGACATGGAAATAAGACACCTACCTCTATGACAGAGACAACTGAGGCATGAGCCTCATGCTGCCGGACAAGAGCCGAGGCCACTTACATTGCACGACCGACGGAGGACAAATGATTACTCTCGTTGTTTCGAATTTTGTCATGCGAAAAGGGGTGAAGCGAGATGTGCGGTCTGACAACAATAGAGAATCGATTGATCAATGATTAGTATTCAAGTGGTTGTGACTCGAGGCGATTGGGTTGGGTGCGTTTCAAGGCTCATCTGGAGTCAATCGAACATCGAATTGTTGCTGAGTCAAGCATCTTTGTTATAGGCAGACGATGATATTGCAAAACTGCAGAGTCATGGATATTGAGTTTTGTACTTGGTGGAAGGGTCCAGAGCACTGGGGAAGAAAATTGAGAGAGTTGTACGCAGACGTGTCGGTTTCGCTCATGCAAGGTGGACCTGCGGTGTGTTGTTTCTTGTTAACAGCTTCTTGTTAATAACGATAGGCGCCGTCGCCTGTCTTGACCAAATGTCAACTGCCGTTCACGTCGTACGTCGTAAGCTCGGTCCTCAAACTAGACAGTTAGGAAGGCGGTGGAGGACTGCCTAGTCTCAGTGAGTAGACAACCGGATGTTCTCGAGTTCAAGTAGTGCGATGGAAAATGCTTGACATCATCCAACGTTGTGGATTTTGAGTTGTTCGTTTGCTGCACGTTGTTGGCGAATGGACCTGTTGCTGTATGATGCACGAACTTGTTTTGTCCAAGTGTTTCCTTTGTGGATCCCCAGATCCAGGATCGGTGGATTTCGACTAGATCGACGACCTCTTTTAAGGAGTCGGCTTTCTCACCTTGATTGACGTCTCCGTACAGAAAAAAAACTTTACAAAGCCGCAGCAGACCGAATGGTCTCGTGCGAAATTTGGAAGACAAACCACCTATCATCCCCCTTGTCAATTTATCGGAAGGAACAAATGCACGAGAAAAGTCAAATAATTTGGTGCGGCTCGTGCAATTCCCAGTAACTCGGTTGTAATTGAGATTTGTTCGCAACGAGATTGAGGTTATTTTGGCGCCAACTTTGTAATCTCAGGGCGTCGAATAAGCACAGCATTTTGTCGGGGAACTTGTCCGCAGTACCGCACTTGTTAATCTGTGGGATCTCCAGCTTCATGCTAACACGAGACCATGGTTAAAAGGCTGGAGCGAATTCAATGACCCACAGGCCTCACTATTGGCCGGCCATTAGAATCCTTCGAGAGCCACAGGGCTTTTAGAGCGGGTTTTGGGCACCACGCCAATGGGTTGAGGTGGTCACTGTCCAATTGTTGCATTCTTCCTTCCTGCCTGAGCCGGATGCGGGCCGATGCAGTGTGTAGATTCGAAGATATCGGGAAGCGTTTCGAGTGTTGATATCGGAGTTCGCATGCGGTGCTTATCCAAGCCTCAACAGGCGTCGAGCACACCACAACCCAACCTTCCATGCAAGGATTAACGCTGTCACGGACATTAAATGACGGCGGCTGGTATGCAGGGCTCGGAAGTGTATGTACCTGCCATCTTCATCGCATAAACAAACAACATTAGAAAGACATGTTCCTTGCATTGCAAATGCCATTAATGTCTAGGGTGTTTGACGGCCGACATGTCGCAACATGCCCAAAAAGGTGCGCTGCATCCTGTCGGGATAAGTTTCTGCACACAGGTTGAATGACAAGTACCTGCAGGGCGAGATGAGTACTCGAAAATACCTATCGGATGGAAAGAAGTTGCACGACACCAATGCATATATGTGCAGCGAGCGTGACGCAACATGAGAATTGCATATCTTTTCTTGTCGTCTTGCATATGTATGTACGACGTTTGATATCTGGGGAGCAGCAGCGAGCCGTCCGAGACATAACAATTATTCGAAGATCTGAGCTTTGCGCAGAGTGACAAACATCAAGTCTTGACCATTCGTGTATAAGCGCCTGGGTCATGACAAGTGACACTGTTGACAGCGTGTGTAGTTGAGAAATAGCATGCCGTAAGTCAGTGTAGTCTGAGCTAGGCCTCGAGTCTGAGATGATTGCGCGATGTCCAGGTGCTCGGGATCAACATCGCGAAACCCGCAGACATGCATACCATCGGAGACCCACCAGGCTCTCAACGGTGCGCGTAATCTTAACACAGCAACCGCTCGTCTAGCGTTTTAGCTCTCTTTACAACCCGACAACCAGGTCGGAAGCAGCCAGCAACCGTGGCCGTACAGCCATTGCGGAGATGCAATCGAGTCGGTTGCAAGATACATGCATCCTGATCACTGATGTGAACGCAATGTGATATTCTCCCGCCAAACAGCTGCGTAGAGCAGCGCCAGCATGTTGTTGTTGTTGTTGTTGGCGATGCAGTGTCAGGACTCAGCTCCACCTCAGGCGTCGCTTTCCCGCGTCTCCGCTCCGATTACTCGTGGCTTCAACTTTAAGCTTTTCGCAGCTCTGTGAAGTAGAGAAAAGTCCGCAGACTGCCCAAGGCCAGTGCTCGAATGCCCCCTCTCTCGGGTTTCGCCTTGATCCCTAAGTTGCTAATAGTGCGAGGTAAACAGAAGCGCCGCGGTAGCATCGGCGCGTCCTGCCAGATGAGGCTGAGGCTGGGGCGTGTGAGGTGCGTGGACAGTGGACTCGAAGTTGGAAGTTGGGCGATCGGACCAGTGCTCACGAGGCACAGGAAGCGCTGCATAGTGCCATGCACAGCGGGCGCTGGCTGCAGGAACATCTAGCGTGATGGGCATTGATGAGGGTGGCTTGACCGGCGAGGGCCAGGTTTGATTCCTCCTCCAGATTTAGCCTACCATGGACCAAGGAGACGCATCCTCTGTCATCATTCGGCTGACGTTTCCTGGTCGTACACGCTCCACACTGCTGCTTGTACTTTTGCGCCGTGCAACCTAACCTAGCTTTGCAAGCACAACATTGACTTGCATTTTACCTACCTCTTTTCTCTCTTCCCTCTCCCCTCGTTTTTGTCAACAACCACTTGTCACCCCATTGTGCATCCATCCCATCTAGTGTCTGTCGCTATCGAGTCTTGTCACGCCGTCCACCATCACGAGCAATTCCAGCAATACCTCGGCTGGGACTCTTTCTATCTACTACAACCGTTCCAAAGCTCCGTCTGCTCTTGGTCATGAATATTCTCCCGGACTAGATGGCTCCAAAGTGGTTCTCGCAAAGCGATGACAACTCATCTCTACACACAAATACCATGGCTTCTACTTCAACCGACCGAACGCTCAAAAAGACTTCACGTCTGTCAGCAACATTCAGCGTCGACTCTAGGCCCTGGAACTTGATGACTTCTTCTTCTGACCGCAGTTCGTCGTCTTCCAGAAAGCGCCTGTCACTGTTCGGCGCTCGTAATTCTACAGCCTCATCAGCGGACGTTTTCTCGTCGGGTCATTCTTCGCCTCGAGATTCCGCTTTCGTCCCACCTGGTCGATCCGAAATTTCCCTCCGTCCCGAGTCTCGCTTCAGCATTGATTCAAAGTCAACAACCATCGCTGTGCCACCTACAGATAGCTGGCGCTCGTCTATCTTTTCCCTCAGGCGTTCGTCCAAAACTTCGAGAGGCTTGGAATCCAAGGATGAAACTCTGATGCGATGGCTGCGTAGCGACAGTCGCACATCGAGCTGGAGACGTGAATCTACTGACGCTGACAGGGAGCATGACTCAGAAGAAGCCTGTAAGTCGTGTGCACGGTTGTTTCCGACATACGAGAACTAACGCCTTCCGTCAAGTCTACCAAACATTAAGGAACAAGAACATCTCGGCTCCCTTCAATTTCCAGCATGTCACTCATACCCAGCAAGAACAGCTGCCGCAATTAGCATCCGTGACTGACAGCGAGCTTGTCTCGGAATTCTGGGCCGCTTCAGCCTTTCAAGCTCCAAGGAGCGAACTCCGCGGCATCAAAGCAGATCCGGTCGATAGTAGCTATCGTCTTCGCGCGAACGAGAGGAGACCATCTACCGCCTCATCCGTTCGCTCCGAGTCCTTCGCACTCAGACACCGTGGCTCGAGCTTCACGTCGTCGGTCCATGAACTTGACAGCACCCCTCGTACCCCTTGTGGTGCCGAGTCACCTGTGGACGAGAGAGCCCGCTCATTGTCGCTCAGCTCCAGAACGCACAGCTTCTCCCGACTAGACCTTCCTTCGCGGGAAAGACTAGCCGCTCTAGGAGCCGAGCAGAGAGAGCCACCCACCATGATTCACCCGGCTCTGCGCGCACAGTCGACACCCCCTACAGTTGAACGCACATCCAGTCAGCCTCAAACTTTCGAACTCCCTGGTACCAGTCTTGAGTCCGTACCCGAAGAAATGGAAGGTTGTGGACCTAGCCCAGCAAAAGCTCCCCGAGCAAAGGCTATGCTGGATCTATCACCCCTTACGACTCCTAACTTCTCTCCAAAATCTTCGCCATCCCTCGGTTCGACTGCACGTCAGAAGAACGGTCTGGTGTTTACACCTTTTCCCGTCGGCAACGCATTTGCACAAGCACACGGAGGCGCTGGTGCCGATTTACCTAGGACCTCTTCCGAGAGTCGCCTATCTTTCAGTGTCGATGGCAACGTACCCAGCTTGACTTCTGGTGAATCCTGGGAGAACGACATTGATTTTTGTTATCTGGTCGAGGCTGAATCATCTTGTGACTTTGACTGGGAGTCGGTAAGATCGAATAGTCGCAAAGGCTCTGCCTCTTCAGCTCGCAGAGACTCAACTACCAGCGTCTCTATGCAACGCGCCTCGTACAGCGATCCGTCACGCCGGGCAAGCATGAAGTCGCAGCCTGATGTCGAGGCACTTTTCGCCGATTTTGATGGCAGCTCAAACTTCGTCAAGGAACAAATCCGTCACGACTCGCCTCAGATGTCTGTCTCGCGCGCTGATTTGAGCCCCATCCTGGAATCACCATCCAAAATCCCGACGACTGATAGCAGTTCTGAGACGGTCAATCTTGCGAAACCCATCCACACTCGCTCCATCTCCTTGGACGACAATGTCAAGCGTGGTCGCAGCTTGGATCGAAGTGCACGCTGGTCGATCGCGTCACCCCTCTGTCTCCCAGAAGATGCCAAGCAACGCGGCATCACCTTCACTTATCCGTTGTACAAGCCACGAGCAGTTCGCATGTCGGTACCTCCGGGCTTCGCAGCCCCTCCACTACCACCTCCGAAAACAGCCCTTCCACCTTTGCCCGCACAGCAGCCAGCAAAGCCCGTATCCCCACCCGTTTCACCCACCTCAACATGGCCCAGCTCCTTTCCGACCATGCGCAGACCTTCTTCTGCACAGGATCGTGCCATTCTCCAGGCTGCCGGACGCTTTGTCAGGAACGGACGTGCGTCAAGCAGACCTGTAACACCAAGCCGTCTTTCGCACGTCCAACACGCTGTGCGTACCTCCTCTTCCGCAGCCATGGACTCACCCACCATTTCGCCAAAGACGACAGCTAGCACTGATTGCAAGTACGGTGGAGTTTTGCCTACTCCACCAATGTCTCCGCCCGAGCAACATCAGGGCTTCCAAGAATACCCAGCTTGGATATAAGTGAGCAGGGGGATTTTACAGTCTCGTCTTTTCTCCTTTTCTTATTACCTCTTTTTTTACGTTTTTATGATCACACGGCCGTCTACGAACTTGCTATCAAAAAAGTCATATGGAACATGATTTTGCTTGGTTTTTAGCGGATACCCAACCCAGAGCGCGGAGCAGCATGGGGGTGTTTGGTTCTTTTTTTTATTTGGAGCAGTGGCCTGAGAAGATGCATATGCATATAGGAAATGCAGCTATATCAATCAAACTTCATCTTGAACTGATCAAAGTCTGTCGTTAAAAATGCAGTGCTCGTATGATGTGATGTTTGTTTTCTGTATACTTGCATGAGTTAACGTGTGATGATCTACGAATTACCCGAAAGTGTACCACACATTTGTTAGGCGACCAAATGGCATGGGGCCATAGGTAGCTTAGGCATACAATATGCACAATAAACTCAAAGTCTCTTTAAGGTTGTTGTAGGAGTATGAAAGACTTGCAGAGACAAGAATCGAGATGTTGTTATTCAAGGCAGGGTATGTAGGCCAACAAGTTGGATTTGGACAAATCACAAGCTCCAGACAGAAGCTCTCGGCAAAGCACAACGCAGAACATTATAGAACAGGATAGAGGATACCGAAGTACGCGTAAGCTGTAAATTAAGTTGAGTAGTATTAAGAGAGGATTAGACAAATTGGTACGAATATAAAATTAGAATAGTCAAGCAGAAATGAGCATGCCGGCAAGATCAGGGAGCGAGTGCTGGGCTGGGCTGGGCTGGCTGCCCCTCAATGAATTGTGGAGAGCGAGGGATTGGGGCCTTACGGCTTTCGGGAGCACATGGCCGCAATCCCCAAAGGCCGTTTATTTACTTTAACCTTGTACGAGGGGTTCGTGTTTCCCTCACTTGCATCTCACCGCTTTCGTCTTTTCTGCATACTTTGGATTGCAAGACATATTATCGCAGCGACAGAAGTACGGCTGCCTCTTGGATAAGACGACACAGCATTGCTATCGTCGCACACAGCTCTTAAGCGCCGGCAGGTGTTGAAGAGAAAGTCTTATCAGCACAGGGCGCGCCAGCCATGGCTGTGCTGCTGGAACAAAGTTGGGTCAAGGTGCAAGAGAAGACATTCGGCAAATGGTACATGAGAGCCATCACACCTACAACTGGAATGTGCAGAGAGCTGACCGAAGATCCCAACACAGGCTCAACAGCAAGCTGCAGGTCCGCAATGTGCAGATCAAGGACCTGGTCACTGACCTCTCCGATGGAGTAAGTCTGTTCTCGAAAAACCAGGAGAACATCTCACTAACAAGAGCGTGAAGGTCATGCTCATCCACCTCCTTGAGATCCTCTCCCAAGAATCACTAGGCCGCTATGCCTCCCGTCCGAAACTACGAGTACAGCGATTCGAGAACGTCAACAAAGCCCTAGACTTTATCAAAGGCCGGCGCATCCAATTGACGAATATCGGCGCAGAAGACATTGTCGACGGCAATCGGAAAATCATCCTCGGTCTCATCTGGACCCTCATTCTGCGCTTCACCATCAGCGACATCAGCGAGGAGGGTTTGAGCGCAAAAGAAGGTTTACTGCTGTGGTGTCAGAGAAAAACCGCTTGTTATGACGAGGTCGAGGTCCGAGACTTTTCGTCGAGCTGGAACGATGGTCTCGCTTTGTATGTGAAACACCTTTCCACAAAGCCTCCTCTGAAACATTACTGACCGGACATCTCAGCTGCGCATTACTTGACATTCATCGTCCCGACCTCATTGACTATGACAAGCTCGACAAGAACGACCATCGTGGAAACATGCAACTGGCCTTTGACATCGCTTCCAAGGAAATTGGTATCCCGGACCTGCTCGATGTCGACGACGTTTGTGATGTTGCAAAGCCCGACGAGCGTTCGCTAATGACCTACATCGCCTACTGGTTCCACGCCTTCTCCGCCATGGAACGTGTAGAGAATGCAGGAAGACGTGTCGAGAAGTTCGTCTCCAACATGCAAGGAGCTTGGGAGATGCAAAACAGCTTTGAGCGCCGTATGAGAGAGCTCCTACGCCAAATCGCCGAACAGCAGAAACAATGGAAGGATGCCACCTTTGAAGGCTCTTATGTCGATGCCAAGATGCAGAGCTCCGAGTTCACGGGCTATAAGCGCAACCAGAAGAGAAAGTGGGTCGCAGAGAAGAGTGACCTGGTTGGTCTACTGGGAAACATCAAGACAAAACTCAGCACATACCGCTTGCGACCATACGAGCCCCCGCCGGAGCTCAGTCTTGCTGCACTCGACTCGGCCTGGGCTGGCTTGATGCAGGCCGAGAAGGAGAGGAGTAGGATCATCAACGAAACAATTCGCGACATCAAGAACGCTCTACGGAGGAATTTTGCTGACAAGGCCAACGACTTTGCTCTTGCTCTGCATACGTTAAGTGTGAGCATCTCTGGACTTGAAGGTGAAGTTGAAGACCAGAGAGAACACATCACCAAGATCTCGGAATCGGTGCCACCCCTCGACGAGTATCTGACCATCATCGGACGCCTGGACGAGCAATGCGAAGAGGCCAACATCGAGGAGAATGATTTTACAACATATACATACGACGAGCTTGTCTACGAATTGGGCTTGGTCAAATCGAGTGTGCAGAAAAAATTAGCCTTTTTGGAAAACCAGATGGTGGCACGCAGCATGACTAATCTCACACCCATCCAGTTGGAGGAGTTTGAGTCCGTCTTTAGACACTTTGACCGTGGTGGCAGCAACTCGCTGCAGGAGCTCGAGTTCTCGGCAGCGCTCGCAAGTTTGGGACTTGTATATGACGAAGACGAGATGCATGAACGCTTCCTGGAGGTTAGCAACGGACCAGGTGGCACTGTCAGCTTCGAGCAGTTCATTCGCTTTATGGTCGAAGTCACCGAGGACCAATATACGGCGGAGCAAGTGTTTGAGAGTTTCCGCGAAGTTGCAGATGGCAAGGTAAGTGACTCAATTCCAGCAACATCACGATCGTACGAGCACGAGACTGATCAACATATTCCAACAGCCATATGTCACCGAACTCGATCTCAGACACTCACTGATTCCCGACGAACTTATCGAAGACTTGGTCAAGACAATGCCACAACACAGCGGACCCGACTTGCAAGAAGACCGAGACCTGGAAAAGTACGACTACATCACCTTTATGCAAAAATACATGGGCGCCGCACCCAATGCCAACGGAGAGTAAGAAGAGATCCACGCAGCAGACGTCGGAGGATCAGATGCTGCAGTAGGGCAAGGTGACTGCTATCCTTCTCAATGCTAGGAGTTAGTCACTTGAAAACATGCATACTAGCGATTAAAGGAGTTTGTTGCGCGTTGGCAGGGAAAGCGTCGAAAAGATATTATTTTTGCATAGCGAGTTCGTTAGTCTGAGTTTTCCTGGGCAAATAAGAAGAAATCCACAAATGTATATCTTATTGCAAAGCACAATTTGGTGTCAGCGAACAAGATGCAGAATAGAAAGGCGATTGTGCTATGGTCGACGGAAGGCGATGGTACCCCTCTGCGGGATGGGCGGAGTTTAAGCTTCAGCATGGCACAGAAGAGTGTTTCACATGCACACTTGATATGGAGTATTCTTGCTATAGTGAGCTTGGCCAGTGTTTCACGAAGACAAATGAGTGCATTAGCAGCCAAATCAAGGACAATGAGATTGGATATGTTCAAAGAAAGAAGGAGGTGAGTCTGTGATAAGGCGGGAGATGCATACGATAGGAAAGCCACTGCGGTTGGCCGTTCAGGGGCCGTTCACTGACGTTGTTCGAAGGGTGCATGGCAGAATGAATGAATATTTTGCTTTGCTATGTGCAAGAGTGGTCGACCGAGTATGGCGTCGCAAAGAGCTGTAGAGACAGACAAGAAAATGTTCTCTTGCATACAGAGTGGCCAATTGAGGAAGGACGAGTGACATGTTTATGCACGCTGTGTTAGTTGGGCGTGAAGGCGGTGAGATGGATTGGGGTGCACGGAGGCATGTCGAAACGCAGCGTCCAGTCCAAGCAGGTGTGAGAGAGTGCGACAGCCCCTCGATCTTTTTCTACACACTACTGTCCAACCGCCCGTCGAACTCGCTCGTTTTATCCAACGTCTGCAGGCAGAGCTGTCATCGTTTCCTGTTGTCCGTCGTCTTTTTGCAGAGCAGTCGCAGCCCGATTCTGTTGTTTGCGCTTCGCTCTTTCATCGTCACTGGCCAGCACAGGGGGCTCACCACCAAGCCGAATCAGCTCCGCATTCAGCGCCTGCACACTCGACAAGGGTTATCCACGACGTTACACGACACAACCACGACCACTTTGCGCATTCAACAATCCACCCCGGCTTGGTCAACCGTCACCAAACCTTGTGTCGCGCCTTGTCCAAGGGAAAAAGGTCGACTTTGTGACTGAAGCGCTCGCTCACAGCCGCACATCATGTCGCAACCACACGGGTATGTCCTGTTGTCAGATGAAACTACCACACCGCCCATGCTGATACACGCTCCCGCAGACCTTACTCAGAGGGCTCCTTCATGAACCCAGGACCCGCTCCTCGTCCTCCCACCGACCGTCCTCGTCTCGCTCTTACCCCTAACGTTAACAATGTTGCCGGCAACATGAGCCAATTGAGTCTGCAATCTCCTGGCCCTGGCAGCTCCACAACTTCTCTCCAGCGCTCCATGACCGACTTTGGCTCATCTCGCAATGAATCGTCAGCCGTCAAGTCTGGCTGGGCCAAGGTCAAGGAAGAGGGTGGTTTCATGAAGGGTGTCTTCTGGTCTGAGAAGTTCCTCGTCCTTAGAGAAAAGGCCCTCGACTTCCAGAAGAGCGACACTGCTCCAAAGATCTCCTTCTCCATCCCTCTCAAGGATGTCCTCAACATTACCAGATCTGAGACTATTCCCTACTCGTTCGAGTTGACCCGAGGCACGCCTGGAAATGAGAAGATGGTCATCTGCAAGTTTGAGACAGACAACGATGTCTACGGCTGGATCGATGTCATCTACAACAAGAGTCCTACCATGGGCGGTGTCAGCCACCCTACCTCGTTCGCCCATCGCATCCACGTCGGCTTTGATCCTGTTACTGGAGGTTTCGTCGGCCTACCAGTCGAATGGCAGAAGCTGCTTAACAGTTCAGCGCTCACACAGGATGACATGGCTAAGAACCCTCAGGCTGTCGTCGAGGCTCTCGAATTCTACACAAGCAAGCTCCAGAAGAGAGCAGATGACCCCAAGCAATACCCCAGTCTCACCCCCACGCCTCCAATTGACGCTTACGGCAACAAGCAGTTGGGCCACGGGAATGGCATCGCTCCTCCCCGCCCTCAACCTCCTGTCGCATACACCAGAAAGGAGAGCTACAGCTCTACTCGCAATGTTTCGCCCGCCGGTTCGCAGCCCCCACTTTCGCGCTCTAACACGGCGCCTCAGTATGACCCCCGCATCGAAGACGAGCGCAGACGCAAGGAGGACGAGAGACGTAGAATGCTCGAGAAACAGCGTGCGTACGAAGATGCCCAGAGAAGAGAGGCACAGGAGCTCGCAGACTATAACGCTAGTCTGCCCAAGCACAAGCTGCCCTTGGCTCAGCAAGAGATTGGAGGTGGCGGCTACTCTAGCGATCGCGATGCCAGCCCCTCTTCCAGATACCAACCCTCCAGACCTGCTCCCTCTGCACCTTCCTCGTCAAGCCAGAAGGTCAACCCGGTCCGCCAGTTGACTGCACAGCGCCAGGCTCCGACAGCACCATCTCCCAATGGCTCGTCTTCTGTTATCCCTAGACCCAGCCCATCTTCTCAGAGACAGCAGTCGCCCAACAGCCAGAGAAAGCCTAGCGGCCAAACAGGCTCTCCTGGTGTTCACATGCCTTCAGGCTCATCGCAACAGAGAGAACACTCGCCTGCTGCGCCCAAGCCGCTTAATGTCGCATCTAAGCAACCGACAGGTGCGCCAATGGACCCCATCAAGAAGGCTGAGTTGGCTCTCACTGCTGCCCCACCTAAGAAGGAGGAACCCAGAAAGGATGTGCGCATGTCGAGCATGACCGATGCCCAAGTCATGGAGAAGTTGCGCGAAGTTGTGTCCAAGGAGCGTCCTCTGGACTCATACAACAAGCAGAAGAAGATTGGTCAGGGTGCTTCTGGTTCCGTTTACGTCGCTCGTATCCGTGAATCTGCCACATCTCCCACTGCTCGTCAGCAATTGCGCGAGAATGGTCCCAGAGCTCAAGTT
>Ga0181464_1000491_pt2 | contig 15706 bp, 12 predicted proteins | sample InSIn2gowninarea_FD_119074 | JGI IMG/M metagenome (GOLD analysis project Ga0181464, IMG submission 119074) | Clean room microbial communities from NASA Spacecraft Assembly Facility at Jet Propulsion Laboratory, Pasadena, California, USA -... ...
AATGTTTTTACGTAAGATATCTTAAATATAAACATTAAACATCATGATATGGAAAGTATGTAAGTGATAAGAAAGAAAACCTGTTCTTGGTGACTTACCCACCAAGATTTATGAAGATAAATTACCAATTTAAACTGATCAATTTGGTTTCCCAAGCCACCATGTTGCCATGGATTTGTGATATAGATGGCCCTTTCTTACAAAGGTCCTAAATGATAAGATTGACCCTTCCTTACAAAGGTTTCAAATATTAAGAGTGATCAATTTGGTTTCCCAAGCCACCATGTTTCCATGAATTTTCTAATAAGAGTAACCCTTCCTTATAAAGGCATCAAATGATATGAATAATGACATGAAAATAAATTTGATATGTTTTGATAAACATAATTTATGAAAAGCAAATTTTTATGAGAAGGAAAGATACATAAAGAAATGAATTACCTTTTTTGTTGTTTTACCATAATTGAAAAGAGATGATTAACTTCTGGACATTTTTGACCATTTAAACCCAATGACATCATCAAGATCACAACAATGTCACTGGATTATTACTTCATTTTTCTTGAAAGGTTAGTATCCAAAGATGAAGAAATGCATATTTTTATGAAAAAGATTAAACATAAAACTTTTTCAAATGCATAACGTTAATTGGATTACATTCTTCTTTACCTTTAATTGTGGATAATTTATATGCACCTTTTCCATAATTTACAATGACAATGTATTAAGGACCTATCCAATTAGGTTCAAACTTACCTTTCTTTTAATTTTCTAGAGCTTTAGCATTGGCAAGGTTTTCTTTTAAGACTAGATCACCAAAGTTGAACTCTTTAGGCTTGATCTTTTTTTATATATTCTTTTTGGATTCTAGAATGATAGACATGAAGATGTTCTAGAGTGTTAACCCTTTTTTCATCTAGGACCTCTAGTTGGGCTAATCTAGCTTTTCTTCTATCTTCATTGAGAATGAGACCATCTAGTGACACATGTGGTAATGGGATTTATAGTACTAATGAAACTACAATCACCATCCATTAAGGAGAAAGGGTTTTCCCCTATGAAATTCCTTATACGTATTCTATATGCCCACAAAGCATAAGAAAGTTGTTCATGCCAATCTTTACCATGTTTTACGATAGTTTTGGATAAGATACTCTTAATAACCTTATTAGATGCTTTGGATTGACCATTACCTTGGGGATAATAAGGTGTGGGAAATTTTCTTTCAATGTGATATTTATCACAAAATTCTTTAACTTATTACCTCTAAATCTTGTACCATTATCCATGAACAATTTAGAAGGCACACCATATCTAGAAATGATAAGTTCAACAAGAAATTCAACTCCTTTTGCAAACTTCATGGGTATAGCCTCCACCCATTTTGTGAAGTATTTTATAGTTGTAATGATAAACTTATGGCCATATATTGAAACAAGGTTTACTTTACCAATAAAACCAAGTGCACAAATAGAAAAAGGCTAAGAGGATACAATAGAGTGAAAACCATGAGAAGGATAAGATTGAAGTTTAGCATTATTTTGATATTGTTCACATTTATTAACATGCAATTCACAATCTTCTAGCATAGTAGTCCAATAATAATCTAGTATAAGCAATCTTTGATAAATAAATTTAACACTAAAGTGTCCATCACATTCACCATCATGAGCTTGATGAAGGGCCATTTCTAATTCATTCCTCATTAAACATCTAAGAAGAGCATCATCAAAAGACCTATACAAAAAATCACCAATGATGAAATATTTTGTAGCTAGGTTTTTAAGTCTAATTCTAGAATTATGATCAAAGTAAATAGAAATAACACCATCTTTAAGATAATAAAAAACATCTTGATACCATTCACACATATTGATACAAGTACTTATATAACATTGATCCTCAAAAAATTCTTCAACAACATGCTCATAAGATGGATTACCTATATTTTTTATTGTAATAATAGTTTCCTCATCTTCTATGTTAATAGGATCAAGGGAAGCAACACTAGCCATATCATCAATTTCTTACTAATTGAAGTAGATGAGGAGACTTGCCATCATTTCTTTGTATGGTTGAAACTTGGGATCTTTGGTGTTGTAGATGTTTGACACTTACTTCATTATTATTTGAGAATAAACAAATATTTTTATCCTTTTAAGATTCAAAAGTATTGTAGCCTTCAAACCTAAAATAAGAGCCTCATTTTTTCCATATTATTAGTGCAATCAAAACTTAAATGATAAGACATAGGGATAACATCATAGTGATGTTTTATTAGGATATTTCCTATCCTTGACCCATGAATGCACTTAGAACCATCAAATAATAGGGTCTATTCATCATGTTTTGTAAAACAAATGAAAAATTGAGGATACTTAGGCTCAGAAATGGAACAACAATGCTAGACTATAGCAACGATGCTAAAATTATGAGCATTTTGACTATCCACTTCATCTGGGAACTCCTCTTGAGTTTGAGATACTTAATTTTTTGGATGATTGGAAATGAAATATGCTATATCCTATCCTTTAATCAATTTATAAGTGAAAAATACCTTAAATCAAAATCTTGAAGCAACATTACCCATTTTGCAGCTCTTCTGAATAGGTAGCATTTGGACATGAGGTATATGAGATGATCAACCTAAGCTATGATATATGTTTTATTCCAAAGCATGTAATTCCTTAAATTTTCGATTGAGAAGACTATTGCAAAATACATCTTTTCTATTAGAGTGTACCTTGCCTCATAATCAAGTAAAGTCTTATTAATATAATAGATTGCTCTTTCCTTGTTGTTGTCATCCTTTTGAGCTAGCATTGTTCCTAATGCACTTAATGTTGCTGAAACATAAAGCAAAAAAATCTTATATGAATCATAAGGGGCTAAAATTTAAGAATTAGTAAGGTACCTTTTGATGTTATCTACATCATTTTGATACTTTTCATCCCAAATGAATTTCTTACCTTTCTTCAATAAGTGAGAAAATGGGGCGTTCATATCTACTAATTGAGCAATGAACCATCTCACAACTTGAACCTTTCATTGAATACTTATTAGATATTTTAAATTATTATGAGGTGGGAAATAAACAATGGCTAAAAATTCTTAGGATATACTTATATGCCTCTTCATAAAAATATGAAACTAAGCAATTTATGTGATGAGATTGCAAATGCACACTTTTGAGGCTTTAATTTCTATAGACACTAAAAAATGTACCTTTTTGAGTAGATTCATTTTTATAAACATTTATATGTTTTTATGCATTATATATTTACTCCTAATGTTTATGGAGCAAAATTAAACTATTTAAAAAGTCAAATTAGAGAAAAAGTTGAGCTTTAATTTAAAAAAGTGCAAAAGTGGGTATTTAGCATTTCTCACTTAAGTGAAAAAAAGGAGTATATAACTAAATGAAAAAAATAGAATTATTTCTCTTGGATCATTTGTGCTCATAATTTTGAAATTGATCTCATATGATTTTGTTCTCCTAATTTGCTCTCAAGTGATCAAGCTAGGTTTTGAAGATAAGTTTGAAGCTAAGTTTGAATATTCTAAGGGTTTACTCCTCAAATCATCCATCAAACTTCAGCAAGCTACCTCTAATGGAGGAGTGGTAAGATATTCATGGTGAATTTATGGTTTAATTGGTGAATTATTACATATATGTGGTATATTCAAGGTTTTTTTAGGGATTTGGAGAGATCAAAATCATGGAAGAGCTTTTGAAGACCTACTTTTGTATCCTCCACTAATTTTGTGTGCATGTAGTATTTTGTTAGGATAAAATCATATTAGTTTGCATTTCTACCATTTAAATTGTATTTTGAACTCATAATATCATAAACACATGTTATAAACATCCATTGTATCTCACGGGTATTGTTGGATCAAACTAATCCAAGGATCTTTAAAGATATTGTAATTTTAAAGAATTTAAGGTTTTTAAAAGTTTTGTGCATTAGATATCATTTTTTGACCATATAAAATGTAAATATCATATCAAAATTTGTTTAAAGATCATATAAACACAAGCATTTGCACAATAGGCATTCCAATTTTGTTTGTTCTCAATTATTTGAGGGCTTGGAGGCTCACATGCTTCTTTGGAGTGAGGAAACTCACTCCAAGCTCACCTAGGTATATTAAAGGGCCTATTATAGGAGAATTACCTTCCCATTTAGATGCATTTAGGGTTTAATTATGTTCTTACAAAGTTTTAATTTATTATTTCAAGATTTGATCATATTTCTACTTAGATTTTGGTGAGTGCACACCTAGTAAAGCATTGTTATGTATGATGAGGTTTGTGTGTGATTTTGATGAGGTTAAGCTTGTTGAGGCACACTTAAGCACAAATTCTACCCTACATTAATTGGTGAACCCAATGTGAACCTACTCCAACCTACAAATTTGGTTTTCTCTTCATGTTTCTCCTTTAATTTGTAAGTTTCACTCATTTTTGGGGTTTTCTTGATTTTCACCCACCTAAGTGGTAAAAATAAGTAAATCCTATCCTATTTATGTTCAATTTTGGATGAGATTTTGGAAGGAGAGCCTAAGAAGAGGGATGAACTAGATTTGAAAGTCTGGAGCTCAAATTTACATTTTTTACCCAAGTGCAATGAAAACTATGACTTGTAATAGATGCACTACGCCTACAAATAGAACTAGGAAGTTGTAAGGTCTTAGACAAGTTTTAGGGTGGAAATGGGCTTTTTTCTAGGTGGACTATACCCCAATCCAGGCACACTATGCCCTAAACTAGGCACACTGCTCACCAATATAGGACCCCTTGGTGCACTACGCCTAGACCTCTAGGTGTATTGATCCCCAAAATTGGTGAATTTTACACTTTGAAGTTGATCTTAGGTGCACTACATAAAAAAAAGGCTTTTTTCACAAAAAAATGCTCATACTAGTTGCAAATTTGACTTCACCTAGGAATAAAGAGCACTTTTTCTTAGACCTGACTCAGATGAGGTGCAAATTTGACTGCAACTAGGACTAGAAAGCAAATTTTTTCAAAATTTAGGCAAAATTTTGTAATAAGAAGTATTTTTTGGCTTATCATAGCCAAAGGTAGTATTGTAACATTATAAGGGATTTGTTTACACCTATGTTAGGGTGTGCATCCATTGTTTGTTTCCATTTTTTCTTTGTTACTTTGGTGATTAGCTCTAGTTTGTTTAAAGATCTCTAATTTTGGGAGGGACTTGTAACCTACTTGGCTTTACACCCGGATAAGGAGGGAATGCTCTTGGCTGAGTAAGAGTTTGAATCTCTTTTTCATACCTTGTCAATACTATTTCCTTGCTTGGTGCAACCTAGGCTTGCCTTGCTTGAGTTGTGTAGTAGTGAAATTGCATTCATTTTTGGGGGATATTATTGCATACAAACACAAAAAGCTACTTTGGGTTTAAAATTCATATCTTGAATCAAGTGTTTGCATATTGTTGGTAACTTATGCGTTCTTTTTGTATTCATCAAAATCATTTTTCATTTCATGTTCATTCGAAAAAGCAAAATGTTATAAAAAAAGGAGCATACTTTGGGAGGGATTGCAAAGCATCTTTGAGGGAGTAGTGTGCATCTCATATTAATTTGCATTTCATATTTTCTTTCTTGCATTAAATTCCTTCACATACCTAGGGAGTATCTAGGGCACATGGAATATATCATAAAAGCCTAACCCATACTCGGATTTTATCACTGTAGTGGAAGCCCCTCTCTATTTGGTGATGTGTACCATAGAGGTACCCGAGTACCCTTGCAAAATATTTCATACCCCTAGATATTGATCCTTACCTTGATAAATACTTGACTAACATCATTATGTATAGGAAACCATAAACAAGGTTGTGTCAAAATTTACAATTGCATTAAAATCAATCTACACTAAAAAGATAAGAGTCTAATTGGATCAAGAAAAAATTAGAAAAAATAATTGAAAACTGCTATCTTGAATCATTGCTATCTTCATATGGTGCATGCATAACATCCTAGGTTTTTGTGTTAGATTTGAACCAAACTAAAAGAAAGATAAATATTTTGAAAAAAATGTAATATTTGTGTTGGTTATTTGTTTCATTTGTTGTACTTCCATTTCTATTATTCTCATAATTGTAAAAGTGCTACCTTGTAGTTAGGTTATAATGGATCTAAATTTAGCTGAGATTCCAGGTTGGTATGAGAATTTTTCCATTGTGGGAATGGTATACATGAGAGATTCAAAGAAACAAAAGGAAAAAAGTTAATAGAAGCATGAACCAAAAGCTACTATTGATGAAAAATCCATTAGATTTCACAAAGAACTACAAGCAATCCAAAGGCTCACACCTCAACAATGGGCTAAGATAATGGGGGAAAATAACAACATAAGTGGTTCCTCACCACAAGCTTCTCCAAAACCCCATGGAAGATCAAAAGAGACTCCAGTGTGGTCAAATATGTATAATAGTGCTCTCATGGGTGGTAATGTGCCATCATATTCTATTGGTACGTACTTATCCTCTCAAAATGTAAATGAAAAAGAACCTAATAAAAGGAATTGGTACTAAGAGATGATGGATGAGATACAAAAGAAAAATGCCCAACCATTTAGTCCTCAAGATAATTTCATTCCCATAATGCCTATTGCATAAACTCTTGGCCAAGGTTGGTTCCCACATATTATTGTTGTAGAATCAGATTCTTGGGGGTAACAATATTTACATTCATTCTTTCTTTCTTTCATTCTTTCCTTCAAATAAAATTCCTTCTATAATTCCTATTTCTTATTCCCTTCTTTCTTAGTTGTAAATATGTGTACAAAGTTTAGTTTTGAAGTATTGTACAGTATATTCTTAGTCTTTGTTCCAAGAGTCAAGTGTTGTATATTCTCTTAGTAGGGCTCAATTTTGTTTAAGGTATTTTTAGGTCATGTTAGTAAAGTTCGGGTCTTAGTTAGTAGAAGATCACTTAGAGCTACCATTTCATTCAAAGGTAGGTGTTGTTTATCAAAAATCATCTAAGTCATTTTTGGGTATTATATTGTATAGAGTCTAGGTGTTTGTCTTAATAAACTCCGGGACCTATTGTAAGTCAAGTTACTTATTTTTTGGTCTAGTAAATGTTGGGTCTTATTTTCAGGCCCCATTGTATATAAAGTTTGTTTTGGTTAAGTCATGTAGCGAGCACTATCGTAAGAGTTGAAGTGAAATTGGGCCCATGAAATTCCAATAATGATGTCATATGTCTTGGCAAAAATCAACAAGCTCCAAATGTCTTCATCAGTGGGTAATCCTCATAGCCTTCATGGTGGGAGAAGTTCATAAGACTCTGCATTCAACAAACCCTACCAATTTTGAGTGGTGATTTCATACTTTACAAAGAAAATTGGCATGTGGTAAGTTCCACAAGTATTCTCAAATTCTAATAATACCCATCAAGGTACAAGAGGACTCGCTAAGAATGAGCAAAGAATGTAAGAGGAAGTGAACACTCGGGTCTACCTAATCAAGGGTGTATAACCCCTGGGACTCTGTCAACATGTCAAATATAACTCATTTCCATGTGGTAATAGTAGTTCACTCTTTGGTTTGAATGGCTAAATATGCCCTTCAACCTTACAATATTCAACATTGAAACTGTAGACAAGAGTATTTAATGATTCTAGAGAGTTGGTAGATTATCAATTGCTAAAATACCTTGATTATACTTACAAAAATGATAGAACATACCTCTTAAATTTAGGAATAGTTCAAGAATGACAAGGTCAAGAGACAAAAGTGACTAATTATGGTTGGATAGGTACAATATTGAAGATATGCAAATTCCAAGAATCCATTCCGCATCTCGACCATGCTCCATAATTAGTTACAGTTATAGAATCTTCTATAAATATTTAATTTTATTATGTATTTAATAAAAGGTGTAGATATAGTTATTAATGGCGGATAACCACCCATTGTAAATAAAACATTATATATAGTGGACTATTAGAAGTCTAAAAGATAAGATATTTTAGCAAATTTTCCCCTTGTAAGAATTGCTTTCATATATGATAATGCAATGTGTAGATGTTTTTCCCTTTAAATTTTTTGGTTGTTCTCTTATTTTATGATTATTGTGTATGAAGCTTTGCCTGAAGTTGTGGCTATGTATTGCAATTACAATACCCTAAGAGTGAGATAGTTATTCTATTCTCAGTATTGGCTATGGATTACTTCCTATGCAATGATATCCAAGATGATTAGTTTAGTTTATTTTTCATGTTATTTGTATTTCCCTACTTAGTAGCTTATATTTTTATCTCTTTCCTATTACTTTTGACCTTTTCTTAGATAGTAGCCAATCTATAATCTGAAGATTGAGATGAAACATCCATGAGCGCATTGTCCCACTACCTTTTTCTCATTCAAGGACCTTGGTATTATCAGAGTAGTGGAGAAATTGCTAGACCAAACCCTTAGGTTACATTATTCTAATTAATAGTAGAATGCTCCATTTTTGGCATGCCTAGTGGGACCCAAGTAAAACCTAGATTATCTGGACATGAATAGGCTAGATAGCCATTTTTGGTAGGCTATAATCATTATTTTGTAAATATTATAAGGTTCTTTAGATATTATTGGTAATTCTATTTTCATACCAGTCATTTTCACGAACCTTGGCACCTCTAGTTTGTAGATTCACTAGAAGAAGTGCTAGAAATTCTTCCCAATAACCTAGATTTCAAGAGTTTTCACTTCCTTAAAGGAAGACTAGGAAAATGATTTTTGTGGATTCTCTCTCCATAAAATTATCTGAGAGAAGTTCCACTATCAGTTATATTTGATTTGGTCTAGCAAAATCCTTCACACCTAACCCAACTGGTCCAAATATGGCTCAGCCTGCCCCTATAGATTTCCCTTATTAGAACAATAATCATCCATTGGTAGTTCCTACTAATTCCCCTACTATTCCTCAAATAGAATTTAAATTGTTACCTAAGTATGATGGATCAGGAAAAAATACCATATGAGCATTTTCAAGATGTATCTCACTTAGCATCAAGTTTTGACATCATGGATGAAACTGTCATGACAAGATTATTATCATATTCTTTCAAAGGAAATGTAGTAGAGTGGTTTAGGACCTTGACTCCTCAGTCAATAAACATATGGGGAAAGTTATTCCAAGATCTAATTAAAACATTTGCTGAATATATTGATGATAGTACTTTTTTGAGCCTTATATCCTGTATAAAAAGACATCCTCATGAGTCTATAGATAATTTTAATATCATATTTGAGAAAACTTGGAAATCTATTTTGACAAGGATTAGAACAACTAATTCTCAAGCCTTAGTATACTATAGGAAAAATTTCCACCCAGATCTAAATGTACTAATTTTCATATCCAAGGAAACTTTCCTAGAAGTTTATCAGATAGAAAAAATTGCCAAATACATGTTGGTTTCCTTTGAAAAAATGCAACTAAGATCTATCATACCTTTATTTTCTAATTTACCTCCAAATAAATATCCTACACTAATCCCTCATCCGGGAGTGTTAGCCTTATCACCTCCTTCTCCCAAACCTATTATTTAGAACCAGGTATTAGCTCTTTTTGTTCTTCCATCAATAAGTACATGTATTGGTTCAAACCAACAAGAGCCTGAGAGGATAAGGAAGTTGGAGATAACTATTAGGAATATTAAAAACAAAATCACTTTACAAGAAAGGCATAATCAAGGAAATTTTTTTAGAAGATATGATAATCTGTATCAACTAAGATTCCAATCTAGGAACAACCATCTAGAGTAGCCTCTTATTCCTAAAGCTATTGATAATGTAGTGATTGATAGCTTTATAGAAAATGAAGCTTCAGCTATTATGGAATGGTGTCCTCCTTTATTTGCTCCAGACTTTATAAACTCTTATGTAGTCTATCATCACTAATACTTGGGTCTACACTCTGATCAAATAGTTTGCTACATATGTTACTATGGTGAATTTTTGGATTTTGGGCTATGCTGGAGAGCAAAAAAATTATTTACAAACTAAAGCCTCTACTTAAGCAGCACCACAACATACCCAAGCTACTCAGTCAAGTCAGCCATTCACTTCAACTACACCTGATCCTAAGAGATACAAGACTCTTATATTCTAGCCACGTAATCTAACAAATCAACTTCTAGGTCATTTGGGTCAAGTTCCATAAGGCTTGGGTAATCTTGCTCCTATTGTAAGAAATCCCACTCCAACCAAAAATAATGAGGTATCCATTCATAACTGAATAATAAAAAGAGAAGGCCACTCAATAGTTCCTATCTCATCATCTTGCTGAGCCAAGTAATTTAGCCCCCTATATTCCATTTAATATAGTGGAATAATTGAAAATAACACTCTATAGGATGACTATGTTTGATGCATTGGGAATACTTGGTTAAATAGATCTTTTGGAAGAAGCTTTGAAGTTAAAAAATAACAAGAAAAGGACTAGTGAGGATAATTTTGTATTTGTAAATTTTGATGATGTACATTCAACTCCAATAGTTATAACAAGGTCTCCACCTTTCTATCTATCTCTTAGGTTAGAAGGTTGGGTTAACAATGGTATGATTGATACTAGAGCTTCTAGTACTATCATTCCCAAATTTGTTGTAGATGAAATGAAATTGTATATAACTCGATGCATTGATGGAGTCATACAATTAGATTCTTCACCATTTGATGTGATTAGTAGTTTCAAAGGAGTTAATATAACTCTAAATGCATTCTTTGATATTTTTTTCATTCAAGATATCATTGTAGTTGATCTTCCACCTCTATTTGGAATATGCTTATCTAGAGAATTCATTGCTAATTTAGGATGTTATTTAGCTCTAGATTACACACATCTCCTAATTCCCTTGAAGATCAAGTATGTTAAGGTTCCAAATGAGGGTACCAAAAAAATTCATCTAACAAAGATAACTAAAAAGAACTATATGAATGAATATGAGCAAGTAGATACCTTTGATAGGGATCCAATCATGGAGTCACTACTAACCATTAAGATACTTTCAGCAAATGACCTTAACTATCAGGTCATTGATGTTGGTATGGGAAACTATTATTTACATGAGAATGTTCAGCCAATTTTAGTCATAGTTGAAAAGGAATATGAAGTATGGACAATCTACTTTGATGGGACTAGATGTAAACATGGCTGTGGTGCTAGTGTAGTTTTAAAATCACTTTATGGACATATGAAAAGATTTTCTTTTAGATTCACATGGACTTGTACCAATAATGTTGTAGAATATTAAGCTCTTTATTTGGGTATCTCTAAAGCCATCAATATGGGTATCAGATGCCTAATAGTCCATGGGGATTCTGAGTTGATAATAAATCAAGTTAAAGATAAGATTAGTGCTAGGCATCATTATTTAAAGAATTATAGGTATAGGGTTTGGGATCTATTAGAATCATTCTTGGCTATCAATTTTGTTCCTATTCCTAGAAATTTTAATCAAATTGACAATACACTTGTTGGTAAAGGAGATCATTTTGACCCTGCTTATCATAAAAGAGGAATCCATGGAGTCAAAAGTGTTGTGTAGGCCATTTGTTCCTGATACTGCAAATTTTTGGAAAGTCTTTGACTTTGATGAATATATAATGAAATTTTTGATTGATGAGGTAGTAGCTCATACCTTTAGTGTCACATATTTCCTAATTTATTCGAGGAATTATATGTCATAAGTTTAGAAACAATGCTATACCAAAAGGTTTGATTTTTTTGAATGACTATTTGATTATTAAGATATTCAAAAGTCTAAAATGTTGGCTTTTCAAAAGGAAAGCTATGTAGAATTGGAAGTTGAACTTGGAAGACACATAAAGGTTGGATCAGAATGCATTGAGGATAAGAAAGAAATGCTACTTCATATCTACAATGAGTTTTCCAAGGTAATTTCATGGACAAATGATGATATGAAACTTATGACAAAGATGTGATCCAACATACCATTGAACTCATGCTAAGTGCTAAGCCATATAGGAAAAACCAAAGGCTAGTGAACCCAAGGATAGAAGAAGTAATGAAACAAGAGTTTCTTAAGATCTTAAATGCTAAAATAATTTATCCTATTAAGCACTCCACATGGGTGGTTAATTTGGTCCTAGTAAGAAAGAAAAATAGAGAAATTAGACTCTATGTTGATTTCAGAAATATGAATTGAGTGCCCCCAAAAGATAATTATCCTCTCCCTTATATGGAATAGATCCTACAAACTATTGCTGGTGCATGTTATTTTTCTATGATTGATGGTTTTTTAATATTTAATCAAAATTGGGTGAAGGATGAGGATCAGCATAAAACTACTTTCACAACTAAATGGGGTACATTTGCATTTCAGAGAATGCCTTTTTGTCTATCCAATGCCGGATCCACATTCTAAAGAGCCATGGACCATGCCTTTAGTGAGTTAACTAACAAGATTATCCTGGTCTATTTATATGATATCACTATATTTTATAGAAGTAGAAAAGATCATATAGACCACCTTAGGTAAGTTTTTGAAAAATACATGCAATTTATGAATTTCATTAATCCTAAAAAATCTATTTTTATGGTTAACCAAGGAAAGTTGATTGGTCATATTATTTTGGAGAAGGGATAGCAATTGATATTGATAGGGTCAAAGCCACTGAGGTATTACTTATGCATTCAAATAAAAAGGCCATGAAGTCATTCCTTGGTTAGATTAATTTTGTTAAAAAAATTGTCAATGATTTTTTCTAAGATTGTTTCTCCAATCACTACAATGTTGAAGAAATATACTTAAATTTCTTGGTATACTAAAGCAAAAGAAGATTTTCATAATATCAAGCAAGCAATAATAAAATATTAAATCTTGAAGAATCCATATTTTTCAAAACACTTCATTATGTATGCTTGTGGAGTTGAGAAAAGCATTGCAAATATTTTGGCATAAAAGAATGACCAAGAAGAAGAACATCCCATAGCATTTCATAGTCAAACACTACATGGACATCAAGAAAGGTAATCATTAATTGAAAATCAAGTATTTTCTATTATGAAAGGGTTGAAAAAGTTTAAGCATTATGTGTCCCAGAATACAATACTTATATACACTATTCACCTTGATGTAAGAAATTATATTATCCAAGGAGAATTGGGTGAAGAGAAAGCTAGTTGGATTACAAAGATAATGGAATGTAATGTTGAGATAAAACCAACCAAGCTTGTTAGAGGAAAATATATCTATTAAAACATGGCAGAAGGAAAACATATGATTGCTATCATTGAGGATGATGAGCATGCAAATGAGGAAAGTGATTTGATCAAACAATACATTATTTATTTCAGAATTGGACAATCCCTGAGTCTTTGGAAAAAATTCAAATAAGAATATTCAAAATACAGGCATTAAAATTCATGATGATTAATGACCATATCTATAGGAAGAACTTTGACCATACTCTCTTAAGGTGTGTGACTCAAGATGAAGCTTAGAGGATCATGTATGAGTTTCACCATGGATTCTCTGGAGGACATTACAATGGTCCAACTATAGCACAAAGATTTTATAAGTGGGCTATAAGTGGCCTATTATATTCCAATATTCTTTCAATATAGCTTGGGAATGTGAAAAATGTAGTAGGTATATGGAAAAATGAAGAGAAGCTACCATGCCTTTGAAACCTATGGTCATTGAAGAACCATTCTAATAGTGGGATTTAGACTTCATTGGTGTTATAAATCCAAATTCTTCAGTGGGCCATAATTTTATCCTAAATGCAAGAGATTATTTTACAATATGGTCTGAAGCTATGCCATGCAAAAGTGTAGATCAGGAGATAATTATAAAAATGTTAAAAAGATTAATCACTCATTTTGGCATCCCACATATCATTTTATCAGATAATGGTTTAGCATTCACTAAGGCTAAACTATCAGAGTTTGTTATAGAGTATAGGATCTATTGGTTATTCTATTCAAATTATTACCCACAAGGGAACAGGTTAGCAAAATCAACAAACAAAAATTTATCTTGGATCATTAAAAGAACTATTGAAGGGAATCCTAGATAGTGGCATACAAGGTTAGATTTTACATTATGGGCTGATAGAATTAGTATCAAATTGACTATCAAAACATTACCCTATGCATTGGTTTATGGTAGGAGACTAATACTACCTATTCATCTGGAGTTGCCTACACTAAAAATTTCTATAGAGTTGGAATATTCTAATTTTGAGCCTTTACAAATTAGAATGAATTGGTTGATCAAGATGGAAGAAGATAAAAACAAAAGATATGAATCTTTCCAATAAAGAAAAGAGATTAAGAAGAAATTGTTTGAAAAAAAGAAATCTTCCTAGATGAAATTTGAACTTGGAGATATAGTTATAAAATGGGACGAAGAATGAGCAAATCCTAAGAGACATCAAAAGTATGACTCCTTATGGAGTGGGCCATACATCATAAAATAATTCATGCAGAATAATGCATTCAAGTTCAAGGATATATCTAGGTCTTGAGAACTACCTATACCAATTAATTAGCTTCATCTCAAACATTATCGAGTAATCGGGTGACTTCATAACACCCATCAAGTATGTATAGTGTAAATATTTTTCTACTTTCATTTGTGTTTTGTTTAAAAAAATATGTATAACTCATGTGTGTTTCCCTAGGAGTTAGGTTAGTCATTAATGGTATGTATTTATTAGGCATGGTGGTGATAAAGTCTAGTGGACATAAAATGTCTTATCAAGGTATTTGACTTTAAAGAAGGATTGGCTCAAAAAAGCCTCCTGCCTACAAATTACCCTTCAATTTAAATTGGTGCAGCTAAAGTTAATACCATTTACCTGCCAAATCTAATAAAATCTCTCCATGCAAATTCTGACATTCTTTTTAGTATTAATTACCATTAATATTCAAAATTTAGAACCCCTTAAACAATAAAACTTAACCCTAATATAATTATTTCCTCACTTAGTGAATTCAAGAACCTGAGCTTTCGTGCAATTATAGAGAAAAGTACTATCTTAAGAGCTATTGGTGTTGGTGTATCAGAGAGTTTGAGGATTTTGAGAACCAATGTAGTTAAACAAGTTTAGTAGAGTGATTTTAACCAAGGCCACTAAGAAATTGAGGAGCATAATGGAAAAACCACAAGCAACTATGTTCATTTCGAAGGAGGGAGTATATTCGTAGATGGAAAAGATTCATGAAAAATATATGGAGAATGCTCCTAAAGTTAACTAAATTGAGAGGGGATTTATCAATCATATGGAAACATGGCACATAGACCCAAAAAATCACTATTTCTATAGCATATGCCTAATGATGTAGGAAGGGGAAAGAAGAAGGTAGGAGGAAATAATATCATGCTCAACCAAGGCATGGTATATTTTGTTGCATATGAGTCATTTACATGTCCAGAACTATTGACTACCATTTCTCTAAGGCATATCACACAAGGATACATGATAAGGGTATATAAAGAACAAAAGAATGGTAAAGATGAGTCGAAGTATCAACTCAACATTTTCCTAGACTATTTCCCTACTACCATTTTGAATGCTTTTGCAATTCTAGATGATTGAAGCGTACATGTAAAGAAGCCAGTTGATCTGAAGAAAAAAATGGGATTTCTATGAGAATGAAGCTGAGATGATCAACTAGATCAATTAAAGGTATATTGGGCCTGCAACCA
>Ga0181464_1000477_pt2 | contig 15703 bp, 7 predicted proteins | sample InSIn2gowninarea_FD_119074 | JGI IMG/M metagenome (GOLD analysis project Ga0181464, IMG submission 119074) | Clean room microbial communities from NASA Spacecraft Assembly Facility at Jet Propulsion Laboratory, Pasadena, California, USA -... ...
TTTTTATTTTAATTATCAATATTTATTAGGAGGATGGTAGAGATTTAAATTCCACTGACTATTATGAAATATTCATATTAATATACAAAAGTAAAAGGTTGGAATTGATCTCCAATGCAATTATGCAACTATTTCCCTATTGATTAAATTGATTAATTAAAAAAATGGCATATGAAGGTGTGCCAAATGAAGCCAATTATGTTTTTTTGGGCACGTGGTATTGATAATCCTTGGTATTTTCCCAAGATTTCTAACCCTTTTCTATATATTGATTGATGCAGTTTCATATTTATTGAAGAGTAATTTCTTTTTCCTTTTGTTGAATTGCTGAGAGATAAGGATACAACCCACATGCAAGATTGAGAATGTAATTTCATCTTATTGGGCTTGGTGAAAGTTAATCTTGTTTTCCAAACTTGAAAAAAATCTTTGTTGACTTGAAATCAAATTTACAACTTTATTTTTATAGTGCATTTCCAGTCCTCATGTCAAATACCAAAAGTGCTATTTTTTTCATAGTTTTATATGCAATTCCACCCCTTATTCCAATGATAAAAAATTATATTTCTTTAATGGTTTTATTTATGCATTTTCATCCTTATTTACTTGCTTGCAATTTCGAACAAGTCCCTTTTTGAGTATTAAAATTATATTATGATACATCTTTTTATTCCACAAATTATAGGGTATTTCTTAGCTTTGAAATTTGCATTTATGAGTCCGTTCTTGAGCTTTAAGATTACTTTACTACAAATATTTTTGCATTTAGTTTTGGCTTTATTAGATTATTTAAAAATGTGAAATCTTGCATAGGCCTACATAAAAAATGTAACTTTCAACCTTGGATACACGTTTGAAGAGTGATTTCCATTTATATAGTTTATTACTTAAGAAATCAAAGGTAAAGAATGGTCAAAATATTCTTACATAAAGAATAAGAAAAGGAAAAAGTTCATTTTCAAAATTCATTAAAACAAGTCTCTTATCCAAAATTCAAGCATGTCCAAAAAGAGATAAATAAAACTGTAATACCTAATTTCCTTAATTAGCTAAGATATTATACCTAATTTCATCCTTTCATCTCTTTTTCTATGTAATCTTGGCTACTTTTCTCTATTATAGAATAAAATATAATCAACTAGAAACAAATCCCTTTTTTCTCATTCTAGCTAAGTTATAACACAACTTGGTAGAAAAATAGGGTTTATGTTTGACTCCAACTCTCAAATATAGCTACCACTTGGACCGTTATAGAGTATTATTTTTATTCTCCATATGGCTAGCCCTTTTTCCATGAGTAAAGAGGTTGATGTGGTGTCGTCTCAAAATAGGTGGAAAGTCACATTTTGAGTGGCATAATATCTATAGATGGAATCCACTTCAAGTCTTTCTTACATTGTTGGAAAGGCCTTGGATTTTATACTAGCTTCAAGGAGTTTGGAATAATTAATATTCTATGGATCCCATAAAACTTTGTCTAATATCTCAATGCATAAGGTTTTAGACTCACTTATCCACATCGGGACCCATCCTTAAAAATGGCCTTGTGAGCTAGTCCTTAAAATTTTTTTCACTCTGAAAGTAATAAGATGGATAGAAATTAATATAAATATATAATTTGGGTCATTCCTCTCCCTTAGACTCTCCTCCCATGGCGAAGAATGAAAACCTACCAAAAAACTAAGAAACATGTGCCCCTCCCAGGGTTATCTAAAAATTATTTGTATGATTGATACTAATGAAAATTATATTTTATACATAAAAACGAGTGGATTGCATTAGTTATAGGTTTACAAGCCCCCTAGGTGCCGAGGTCTCCATAAAATATTCCAAACATGATAGTCCTATGCGGATCTAGGAATTGACTATACTTGTTAACAATCAACTATCATAATGATGAAGCTAAATTGGATATGTGTGGACCAAGCTCAATCCAAGAAAACATGAGGGAATTTTTGTGGTATTGACTCACTAACCAAATATTAAGTGATGAATATTATTCATCTAGTTCGGAGTGAGTAAGTGGATGAACACAAGTCAAGGAAATGTGTATCACAATGCATTAGAGTGAGTTGAATGGTATTTAATGGTTTCGAGGACAAAAAACCTAATAACAATCTTTATTTTCAATTAAACACTTAGGGAATTCTCTCTTTCGACATTTGGGGAAAGATTTTAGGATCCACCTTTCAATACATCTCTTCATGTTCTTAATAGTATTGATCTTTGCTTAATAATATGATTGATCTTTTGATGCTTCTAATAAGGAAGACTATACTAAAGCACTAATATTATGGAATACTAGTTTGGCATTATAGTTATATATTTCCTAATATCATTGGGTTCCCATAGCGAATTGTATAGTTTACTCTCTTGTTTCTTCCAACAAGGAAGACCATAATGAAACATTGTTATTATGCGATACTTATGAAACTATTTTGTATGGTGCAAAGTACCAATGGATGCTCACAACTTTGCAATCATCTAAATAGTTAATGTTTTAGGATTTTGAATGACTATATTTCTAGATGGATTTTCTAGCACTAGGTTATAGACTGAGACACTCATAAGAAAAAAAATTGTTAAAATGTGTAAGTGACTTGAGTACATTTTTTTATTATTTGTTTTTTAACATAGATTGAAGATCCCATAGTATGATAGTTTGAAGTATTACTTGTATTCCATTTCAGTAGAGAAATTAAACCCCATATGCCATTTAAGCTTGTATTTATTTTGAAAAACAACTTTATTTTGAATTGGCATGAATAATCATATTTAAATCTTGTGATATGTTATTTTTTTTAAACTCAATAAAACTGACACTTCCTTGGTTGCACATAAATGGTTAATAAGAACCCATTTTGTTTTCGATGCAATAATTAAGTAGGAAAAATGGTAACTAATGGTAAAAACAACAACTTAAGTGATCAAAAGTAAAAAAAAAAATGCTAAAAACATAAAAGAACGCTAAAAACAACAACGTAAGTAAAAAGAGTAAGAGACTCTGTTATTTTAAATATATGTGCATATATTTAAAACTGAAAGTACATGCATTCAGCCGTCATATAATGATAGGGTTAAGCGCTGAGGCAAGGGAATATTTATTTATTTATTAATTAGGGGGGCGGCGTGGGCATCAATTGGCTGAAGCGACGCCTAGCATGAGACGGGCGGCGTTGAGGCCGTTGCTGTTGGCGGCCACGAACTCGTCGAAGCTGATGAAGCCGTCTTTGTTGGAGTCCACGTCCTTCATCACACCATCAATCTCCTCGTCACTAGAGCTGCACTTGAGGATGGCGCTCAGTTCCGATTTCGATATTTTGCCGTCGCCGTTGGTGTCGAACTTGCGGAACACGTCCTCCAGCTCCAAGCGGCCGGGCAGGGCGGCACATCTCACAGGGGAAGCGGAATTTCGCATGAGACTGACGGCGTTGAGGTTCTTGGAGTTGGCCTCCACCAACTCGTCGAAGTTGATGAATCCGTCTTTGTTGGAGTCCACCTCCTTCATCAACCCTTCAATCTCCGCCTCCGAAATCAGGGCACTCAGTTCCGACTTGGATATTTTGCCGTCGCCGTTGGTGTCGAACTTGCGGAACACATCCTCAAGCTCGCGGCGGCTGCTCACAGCTGAAGCCATTCTCGCAGCTGAACTAGGTGATGGTGAAGGGAAGCAAAAAGTATAATACTACGACTCGAGAAGGAGATGGAGATGGCGCTAGAAGTGGTGTGAAGGAGTGGAAGCCAAGGGCATCGTTATATAGGGCTCTTTTCCGAATCTCTGCCACTTGAAGATGACAGCGCATCAATTTCTGGGATGCTTTACGCAATTATTGATGTTGCATGATGCTGGGTGGCGAAAAGTAGAAATGTTAGATTGATGTGACAAGATGCTGGGTGGCGAACAGTAGAAAGGTATGTTTGATGTGCCAAGATGATTGTGTGCGGCAAACAGAACAGTAGAAATAGTATGTTGGATTTGACGCGAATTGCAATAAAACCAACAAACCGAACCCTCCCGTGCGTTCTCCCGGTCCCGCCTTGCGACCAGCACTCAAAATTCCATTCCTCGATCTCATCTTCAACTCCCTCTCCTTCCTAGTAAGGATGGATGGAAGATGCCGCAGACAGCAAGAACGCCTAGGCGATCGAGGTTGCATGGCCCCGAATCTCGAATATTTATTTATTACCACTAGATATCAATGTCGATAGTTTACGAGATACTCCATCTTGTGTGGTGAACGATTAAAAAAAAAACAAAAATGTTTGATAAAGAGACGCAGCTTTGATCCTTTTGGTATATATATTTTAAATATTTGCAATTCACTGGAATATTTATTATCAACCAATGATATCAGCATCAATGAGATATCCAATGGAATATGATTATTTAATTTAATTTAATTTTGAAAAAAGTATTTTTGGAATCCAATTAATTTGAGTTTTTAGTTCATTTCAATTTAGTTTATGCTTAATTAAAGTACTATTTTATTAGATTTTGAAGATTATCATGTGCATTTTTTCTTTTTTGATCGTGTCATTAAAGCTTATCTTTAATAACATAATTTAAAAGAAGCTTTTGCTATTCAAATGAGAAGGTTTTGTAATCATGGAAGCAGTGATGTGTAGATTGTCATAAATACATTGTTGTGCTATCCATTAGGTTCTCATGTACATAACAATATTTGTAATGCTCAATTTATAGGTGTTGACTTCCTAACCATAGCGGAAATGAAGTGAACCACCCATAATAAAAAAATACAAAGTTACCAGAAAAATTAGTAGTTAGGGGTAATGACATATGCCACAATAATAGAATTACCCCTTAGGGCTAATGACATATGCAACAATAATAGAATTACCCCTCTCGTGATGGTAACCTTACCCCACTTAAATCTTCTTTTCCTATAGACAAAAGGAGGAATAAAGTAATTTGTTGCCCATGGATGAAGGAATCAATGGAGCGGACTATGGTGATGATGATTCCCCTACCACCACATCCATGTTTGGGTCTCACCATGAATTCTTTAAGATATGGCATAAGAAAAGGGTTAAATGATTAGATGGGAGTACCATACATGTTCTTGGATGTGGTCAAATTTGAGAGAGGTGAAAGATATGCATTTCAAGATGAATCTATTCACAAACTTCTTGAAGATGATAAGTTATTTCTTTACTCTTTCATGATAGTTTATAAAAATATACCACTATTGATTTTATGTTGGAAATTTAACTTATTTAACCTTTCTATGTTCTCCCCACCAATAATATTTTCTTTGAACAACTCAAAATTATGCCTTATAGGAAGTAATCACACAAGTCTTCAATATTTAAAGGCTTTCAAACTTGTGATCTAAGTATCTTTTCATGTGACTTTTCAAGGCCATTCATATAAATTTTCCCTTACAATGGGGCTATTCTTGATCCATATTCACTTCATCTTTGTCCCTTCCCAAGAGTTGTGGATAACATATTTGCTAATCTTCAATGAGTGGGATATATAACTATATATCTTATCATCTCATCACAGTGGTGCATTGATTTCAATCTTGACATGGTTTCCAACACAATGTTATTTACCTATAGCACGAACCCATTTGTTATTAGCTATTACATATTGAAACACCCTATATTTCTATCATGTCATTAAATATGTTCATTCTTTTGTTGGACATCAACACTGACATCAAGAGAATACTGCTTATGTAGTTATATTTCATGTTATAAATGGGTGTGAAGTGTAATGTATCAGATTTATAGAGGCATCAAAGAGAAAAATTGGTTTTCATAGTTTCTAGGGGTTGGTTTTACACTTTCACCACTATCATTTTGAAAACTGTAAATGACCCTCCCACATTTACTCACTTATACAAGCTCTCTAAGTTAAATATGAGTTGAGTGCTACAATGACATGACCCAACTTTCAAGTTCTAGTTTTGGAAGTGGGGCCTACAAACCTACAACTAATTGACCTCCCTTAGGGGTTGCAGAGCACTCACGAGCTTGACAATTAACCCGGGTGATCAATCCCTTGACAACCAACCCAGGTGATCAATCTCTTAGATGCATCTATTTTCTCAAGAGAAACTCCTAAAACTACACCCATAACATTGCATCCGTGCGGTTATGAAGCTCCAACAACACTCATAAGCTTTCTTGCGTGTTGTTATGGCCAAAGATCCCCTGTTCTGTGCATGCGGTTTTAGGATATGTGTGAATTTTTTATGATGGCCTCCATGCCATTGTTGAAAATTGCCTGTAACTTTCCATAATCGTGATTGAGATTATCACAATGGAAAAAATTCAAACTTGAAGCAAGAAATCTAACTAGATTTCCTAGTACACTAAGAAGGTCTGAACTTCATCTAAGAATCACTAAGAAGGTCTAATTCCTTCTCAATTAGGTGCAACAACACTTGTTAGCCCATGCATTCATCAACCATTCAAATACTTATCAAATCATGAATAAGCATAGTCAGAGCACATCATAGAACCATTCTTATAACCAACAAATAACAAGAATATTGACCATGACAAACTAGCAATCAAATCAACATAATAACAAGTACGAGTTCTCATAGGTCACAATAGGGAAAATAACTTGTATTAACATATGTAAAATCCGAGTAAGTCATGGACCGCCATGTCCAAGACGACTTCACATTGGGGAGAGTCGAGATCCCTTGGTTGATAGATTTCTAGCACCGTCAATAATGGCGCTAGAAGGAGGGCTAGATGACAAGCTAAGCCCGTTGAATCTGGTTTGAATATCTTATCTATAATGACTCATGCTCAAACCTTACTCCCGGGGTGTTTCTCTAATTTTTCCCTTTATCAATTTACAATCCCTCATGAGCCTTTCTATCACTTGTCCCAGTTAAATTTTGATGGTGAGGATGGAACATCCATAACTGAGCACATTTCTTATTTTATTAAATTTTGTGAGTCTTACGAAATCTATGACGAAGAGTTTTCTTGTGTGATTTTCTTCCTCACCCTTGAAGGTCGTGTTAATCAATGGTGCCATACCTTGCCACCTACTTCCATCCATTCCCTTCATCATTTACTCGGGGAGCTTCATCAAGCCTTTGATATGTATAATTACCGAGATGTTTGTAAAAGAATCAATCTCTTCAGAATGAACCATGGAGGGCATCAGGGGATCCCAACATTAAGGATATCAATGAAATGACCTTCAGGAGTTGGTACACACAGATGGTGGATGCTATTCAGACGCGGAGAGAATATCCAAGACTCTCCTACCACCTCGTCCCTCAAGCTACTGTGATGTCACCTAAACTGGTCTGAAGATCATACAATTAAACCAAACTTGGATGCCTCAGAACTCCTTCACCACACCTTGGGGAATTTTCTTGTCTCCACCCACCTCTTGATGATTTCCTAGAGAAAAACACCTCCATCCACAACCGTTGGAAATTTCTCTTACACGAGATCACCTAGTTCCAAAACCATCTAGAAATAGAGAGCTCAACCAAGGATGAATCCCAACACACCATGGCTATCTAGGAAATTGTAAGGAAAGGATGGAACCACTATGAAAACAGGAAAAAACCATGCCAATGACAACAAATGAACCAAATAAACAAATGCATGTGCCATTCATTCACACCTTGGTAAGGAAATCACACATGCAACTTGTGACCTGCAGAATCCTCATGTTGAAGTTGTTTATTGAACCTCCTCCTTGATTTCCTTCGCTTTCCTTTGCTTGTCCTTTTCCTTCCCTTTATTGCCTACTTTCATTTCTCCAAATCCAAGTGAATGCCCAAGTTCTTGAATAACTCTCTAATTTTGCAAGAGTGTATGAGAGAGAGAATGAAAGGAGAGAGCCAAACCAGATATAACAAAAGTCGTCAACTATTTCTCTGAAGCCTTTTTATCATTGATGTCTCAATTTTCTTCATTTTCCTCTAATTTCCATTGCAGGCAAATTTGTGTCTCTTTACCTTCCTTTTCTCATATTTTCCTTTATTTCATAATTAAATTCCAGTTATTACCTCTTTGCCTTTGCCAATTTCCATAGCCATAAATAAACCAAAAGTCCTATTCACTTCATCTTTATCCGTATTCACTTCATCCGTGTCCTTTCCAAGGAGTCATGGATAACATATTTGCTAATCTTAAATGAGTGGGATATATAACTAAATGGTATGATCAAAGTGGTGCATTTATTTCAATCTTGTTGTGGTTTCCAACATAATGTTATTTATATATAGCAGGAACCGATTTGATATTAGCTATTATATATTAAAATACCCTATATTTCTATCATGTAAACAAATATGTTCATTCTTTTGTTGTACGTCAACAACAACATGAAGAGAATATTTCTTATGTAGTTATATTTTATGTTATAAATGAGTGTGAAGTGTAATGTATTAGATTTATTGAGGTATCAAAGAGAAAAGTTGGTCATCACAGTTTCTAGGGGTTAGTTTTACACTTTCACCACTACCATTGTGTAGAACTATAGAAGGAAAATTATCTTAAATGTAGTATCAATTTCATGTTCACTCTTATCATCAATGCGTTGACCAAAATTTTAACTATAGTTAATTGAAATCTAATCCAAAATTTATATTTTCGAAGAGAAGATAGATGTAACTTATTAGAGTGGTTCTAAACATAGATGATACCTTTATTTCTCCTTTTCTCATCCCTCAAGAAATTATTAATTTATTTTTATATTTATAGACTCAATTTATTGTTGTCTATTCCATTATATAATTTATGTGAGTGTGCACTTCTATATATATCATAAATATTTGAAGCCATATTACTTAGGTGACAAGTCTAATTAGAATATAGTTCACTGGAACAACCATCCCATTTATGTTTTCACAAACATCTGTATTTTCTCAAGATGCCCATTTCTCGTGCTACATATCACTTATGAATGGTAAGCCAATCTAATGCTTATGCAGCTAGACAACTATTACCAATAGTTATTTATACAACAATTTATGCTATTCAATATGAAGGTCCTCTTCATTATACCTTATTCATACAAGTTCATAAACAAGAAGGAATTCCTTTCCCTATGAATACTTTCAAATAAATGGTAGTGAAATGGTAATTGTTGTACATAACACTTATCCATTGACACTAGTGATATTGAGAACATTCTCCTTTTATTTAATCAAATACGCTATCAAGCCTTAGATATTTGACATTTTCTTTAAAAATAGCTCTCTTAGTATACAATGAGAAATCTAAGATTTGATATCTACTTGCTTATACCTAGAAACCATTCCAAACATGAAACACGTTCATCATGTTATTTGCTGGAGATAGGTTTTGCTTAGAAAACTATGCTAAGAACTAGTAATATTTTTAAAAGAATGGTTTTTATTCATTTCAGTTCTCATGGATGATACCTTTCATATATATAATCAACATGCTAGCCTCCAACTAAGGAAGATGAACAATAAGGTTAAATATTCTTGTGAAAGAGAAGAAGAAAGGGTATAACAATCTTTATAGCATTCACTAAATACTTTTAGATCTATTACTACATAAAACACTAATTATTTTTGTAGAAGAGAAGAGGAAAGGATATAACAAGATTTATAGCATTCAATAAATACTTTGCGATCTTTTACTATAGAAAACACATAGGAATGATATTCAAATGGTTCTAAATAAAAGAAAAAAAATAATAATCGTATGAAATATGGAGTATAATATAACCATTCATATATAGGTATCCTAAAAGAAAATAAATTCTATCATAAATCTTTGTGTGTCACATTACTAGAAGATAGGGAAATTGATGCTCAATTTATCCACTTAGAGATATCTCATACAACTTCAAATATTTGCACATATGAAAACATACTGTAAAACTTACAAGGGAAAAATAATTAGGTCTTAGCACGAATTAGTTAAGATATGGCATAATAAAAGGGTTAAATGATTAAATGGGAGTAGGAGACATGTTCTTGGATGTGGTCATTTTTTTTTGTAGGCTTGGGAGTACCTTTCCATTCCTTCATTTCAATAATCAGGTAGGTTACACACATAAGAAACGTTAAGTGGCCTCAACCTGCCCAATGGGAAACTAGGTTTGTTGGCCGCTGAACCACATTATAATTCATCCAAAACATAAATAGTCTAAGTTTGTCTACCCAAGCCTTATAGGACTTGTAGTCTGTAAACCTTCTACTAAACATAAAACTATAAACATAAATTCTACCCGACATATACATCAAAAGATTAGACAAAAATTATCAGACAATACCTTCGATCAGCTAGTCATGTCATGATTCCCCTGGAGTGTGATCTTTTACACTTGAGCCAGGTAGTTTAGATTGAGGCAAGCAGGGAATGTGGTGATCAATGCAGCCAACATGAGCATTCTAGTGTTGCATATGGAGTTGAATTAACTGGAGCTCTTTATGAATGTCTATGAGACCCTGGTGAGGATCCTTATTTGCAGTTATATTGAAAGAGGAAGCCATTGCTTTAGCAACAATAAATTTCATAAGCCAGGATCGGGAATCAAATTGCTCCAATCCTTTGCTAGTGGCTCAATCTAGACTTTCAAATTAATTCAACTTCTCAGGTCGAAATTAGATTCTTTACCTTGGCCGGGGTCCTTATATAACATGCATGAATGGTGTTTTGTAAAATCTCAATATTCGTTTTCCTTCCACGTTGGCGTCGAGGTCTACTAGATGTCAAGCCATTTTCCTTGTCGTTTCCACCCTGATTCTTGTGACCATGATCTTTGTGCTCATAGGCACCACCTCTAGGAGGAGTCTTCACCATGATGAATAGAGTCATACCACCCTTGTTGACTTTCTCTCACCTACCCACACTTGATACCCAACCCATTGTGCAAAGTCCAGAGGGAGAAGTGACTTAGGAGGACCTAGAGTAACAAGAATACAGAAAACAAATTGAAAATCAAAATTAAACTTAATAGGACCTAACAAAAGGATAGAGGTAGTGCCAAATGACACTACTCCACACCATAAATCCATTGCCTGAGCCAATACTTAGAGAACATGAAGAACCCTCCTGGAGAGTGAGGCACCTTCTGAATGAGAGCAATGACCCCTTTTCACTCTAGAGACTAGAGTCAATAGACTTGGCCCCATCTAAATGCTTGAATCCTTTCCCTCCTTAGGGTTTTCCAAGGCACTTTAAACTCGGAATGGTATGGCTCACTTTTAGCATGAAGAGTAAACATAATAAGTATGACCTAGAAACCATGAATCATGCCCATACGAGGTAGAAAATTTCCAAAAGTTATGGAGATCGATGTAACATAGTTGAGAAAGCTAGAGCTTGTAATGACAAAAACTTTCCAACTCACCATTGTTTTGTTTCCCCTCCAAACGCAAGGTGAATCACTAATTATAGCCCCCAACCCAATGAATAGGATAAGAATAAGAATATACCAAACCATTTGTGCCATCCCCGTGAAAATAAAGACCACTACAAAGTTTCCTCCTCGCGTTTCTAGCACGATGAACCCAAAAACAATTGTCTAAGGCATCCTAAGATACCTGTAACACAAGTTAGATTGTTGGAAAAATGTTTTCATGTAATCCTCCTTTACCACCACTTGGAATTTTAATAGCCTTCGAAATTGCACGTCAAGGATCTGTCACGATCTATGACCCTTCATGCCATTAAGGAGGAGGAGCATGTGAGAGCGTGGTAGAGGATACCCACCGACCCTTGTGATTAAATGATCAATCATGGTGATGATCTTCATGTGGATCCACAACTAGCTCATAGCTTAATCAAGGGTTTTGATTAGGAGCCGAGTCCTGGCCCAAAATTAGAGTCAGATGATCTAGTCCCTCTTCTTGGGTCTCACTTACCCATGGATCATCTGTATTCTTACCCGAATGAAGGCATCCCTAATTTGCTACGAAGTTCACTGCTTTGTTACTAGTGCAACGAACGTGCGAGGGAATGATATATTCAAATCCTTGAATAAGCTCATTAATGTCCTAAATCAAATGAGTATGCCTCCAACTTTTAGGTGTATTTTCCCACTAGGAACCTTAATTAATCTTTTTTATAGTATCGATGACAAGTGTGCTGTTGCCTTCAACCACCAGATTTCCGAACCCTTCCTATCTTGTGAATAGAAAACTATGTTTGACTGCATTGAATTCAGCTTCATTATTCCTAGCCAAGCCATAGTCGGAAGCATATATTTGAACCACACGACACTATGGGTCTCTTAAGATACCTCCAAACCCGTGGTTCCTGGCCTTACCTTTGGATGCCCCATCAAAGTTGAGCTTAAGAAAACCATCAGGAGGGTAGAAGATTTGGTAAGATGATTTTTGGGGAGGCACCTTTAACTTCCACGATGAAGAGACAACATTTGTGGCTACATGTTTAGGAAATAAATGATTCACACTTCATCAAGTCTAACCTTCCAATCATAATAATTCCATTTCTTTGCAAGGATAGTTTCTCTAATGTTTTAGAGAATTCATTTCTAAATATCTAAATGTGGGAGCTTTTGTTCTTTGAAAATCCTTCTATTCCTTTCTTTCCATATTTCCCAAAGAAGAAAGCCAAGGTAGAGAAACAAAGCTATATTTAGGACAGGACTGGAGAAGAGTCCTTGCCTCCAGGTCTCAATAGTGGATCGAATACTAGTATTATCTCGGTCTAGATGACCAGAAAGAGAGTTAATATTATGCCAGAGCTGAGCTACAAAGGGGAATAGGTTCAAAATATGCTCAATAGTTTCATTTTGAGAGGCACACATGCTACAGAAGGAAGGCCCTTGGATTCCTCTCTTTTGTAATTGGTCCTATGTGAGAATACATGCACTGCACACTGTGACAAGAACTACATCACGTTGTCGAAAATTGTCCCATCCATATTTTTCACTAGAGAGGATTATACTGGTCCTGAGGTTCCTCTGCTGCCAATTGAGAAGCTTCTTTTATGGTGAACATGCCATTGGTTTTCTATCCCCATTGAAGAATATTCGGCCCATTAGAAATAGAAATCCTTCTAAAGTGTAGCTCTGTATCAAATAATTCCCATTGAATTGAGCTCGGGGGATTGTTCGAATCGTGCTTACGTTTCCATTTTCTTCATGTAGTCAAAGAGAGAGGTTCCCAAAACTGATTGACTATCAAATTATGGGTTCTGTTGGTAAAAGGAAGATATCAGGAAGGTCCTAGTGACTGAAGAGATTTTCCCATTGTTGCCACAAATATTGCCAAAATAAAGCTCTACTCCCATCCCTAATTTCCAAGAAGGTATGATTATGGATTAATTCTCTATTCGTAGAGGCTAAATTCCAAATTGAGGGTCCTCTTAGAATACCTCACACTCATAGTCTATCTTTCAAAGAGAAGGGAATATTGTATTTCCAGCCCCAAATAATCTTCCAAAAATATGTTCCACTGTAAATCCAATGCCATCATAGTTTCATACCCATCACTTTATTTAGGATAAAAGGGTTACTGAGACCAAGACCCCCAGTCATTTTGTGTTTGATAAGACTATTCCATGAAAGGAGTGCCCATTTTTTGGCTTCCTAAGCCCCATTCCATAATTTGCTTTGGAAAATATTTGTCATATATGAGCATGCATTTTTAGAAGTAGCTAGGCCTGATAACTGGTAGATTGGAATTGATTGCAGCACAACCTTCAACAGAACCACCCACCCAACAAAGTTAAGAGAGAGAAAAGGCCAGTTTTGAAGGCATGATTGAATACACTAGAGGAGGTATTGCCAACAATATGTTCTTAGAGAGTTAATGACTAGGGGAATTCCCAATGATTTGGATGGATGGGAGCCAATACGAAAGCCAAAAATTCTGGCTAGGAAGGATTGGGAAGAAACCGTGCTATGGAGGAAAAAATATTATATTTATCATTATTAATCTGAGTGCGAGAGTGTTGCATAAATTCTTGAAGGATATATTTTTGGAGTCTAGCTTCCCGAAGGGAGACTTGGAAAGAAAGCATTATGTTATCTAAAAATTGCTATCTGATTTTCCTATAGACAAAAGGAGGTATAAAGTAACTTGGTGCCCATGGATGAAGGAATGGACTATGGCAACAACTCAAAATAATGTGTTATGGGAAGTAATCACACAACTCTTCCATATTTAAAGGCTTTCAAACTTGTGATCTAGGTATCTTTTCATGTGATTTTTCAAGTCTCTTCACATACATTTTCCTGTGTAATGGGTCTATTCTTGATCCATATTCCCTTCATGTTTGTCTTTTCCCAAGAGTCGTGGATAACATATTTTCTAATCTTAAATGAGTGGGATATATAAATATATCTTATCATCTGATCACACTGGTGCATTGATTTCAATATTGGTTTGGTTTCCAACATAATGTTATTTATCTATAGCACGAACCCATTTGTTATTAGATATTACATATTGAAATACCCTATATTTCTATCATGTAATCGAATATGTTCATTCTTTTGTTGGACATCAACACCGACATCAAGATAATATTGCTTATGTAGTTATATTTTACGTTATAAATGAGTGTGAAGTGTAGTGTATAAGATTTATAGAGGTATCACAGATAAAAGTTGGTCATCATAGTTTCTAGGGGTTGGTTTTACACTTTCACCACTACCGTTCTGAAAAACTGTAAATGACCCTCCCACATTTACTCACTTATACAAGCTCTCTAGGGTAAATATGAGTTGAGTGCTACAATGACATGACCCAACTTTCAAGTTCCAATTATGAACATGGGGCCTACAAACCTACAACTAGTTGACTTCCTTCAGTGGTTGCAGACCAGTCATGAGCTTGACAATCAACCTAGGTGATCACTCTCTTCACAACCAACCCAGGAGATCAATATCTTAGATGGATCTATTTTCTCAAGAGAAACTCCCAAACTACACCCATAACATTGCATCCTTGCAGTTATGAAGCTCTAACAACACTCATAAGCTTTATTGCGTGTTGTTATGGCCAAAGATCCCATGTTTTGTGCATGCGATTCTAGGATATGTGTCACTTTTTCAAGATGGCCTCCATGCCACTGCTGAAAATTGCCTATAACTTTCCATAATCATGATTGAGATGATCACAATGCAAAAAATTCAAACTTGAAGCAAGAAATTTACCTAAACTGCCTAGTACACATTAGACATTTTGTCAAACATATGGTAAACATATAATTTATAGTTGATGAATGCATCTACAATCATAAATATCTAAACATGATCTAAGATCACTAATAAGGTATGATTCCTTCTCAATTAGGTGCAACAACACTTGTTAGCCCATGCATTCATCAGCCATTGAAATACTTATCAAATCATGAATAAGAGCTATAGTGAGAGCACATCATAGAACCATTCTTATAACCAGCAAATATCCAGAATATTAACCATGAAAAACTAGCCATCAAATCAATATAATACCAAGTACAAGTGCTTAGAGGTCTCAATAGGGAAAATAACTTCTATTAACATATGTAAAATCCGAGCAAGTCAGGGACTTCCACTTCCAAACTGACTTCACATTTGGGAGTGTTGAGACCCCTTGGTTGACGGATTTCTAGCACCATCAATAATGGCTCTAGAAGGAGGGTAGATGACAAGCTGAGCCTATTGAATCTAGTTTGAATATCTTATCTAAAATGACTAATGCTCAAACCTTACTCATGGAGTGTTTCTCTAATTTTTCCCTTTATCAAATTTCAATCCCTT
>Ga0181464_1000665_pt1 | contig 15700 bp, 15 predicted proteins | sample InSIn2gowninarea_FD_119074 | JGI IMG/M metagenome (GOLD analysis project Ga0181464, IMG submission 119074) | Clean room microbial communities from NASA Spacecraft Assembly Facility at Jet Propulsion Laboratory, Pasadena, California, USA -... ...
AACTTTTTCTTATACACCCATTTCACACCAATGATATTTTTATCTTTTAGTAAATCAACCAAATCCCAAGTATCATTATTTTCTATAGATTATATTTCTTCAACCACCCTTGATTTTATTTTTTTTCTTTTTTGTCCTCGAGCACTTTGTGCAAGCCCGCATCGAGCAACACATGGAGTTCACGAGGTGACTGGCGGATGGGATTCTCATTAATAATTTTGTGGAGTTGGAGCCAAAATAAGTTCGACATATTCAAGAGGAAAAAAATAGCTATAAAATATCCCTACCCATCCATATGAGATAGCTCCACAAAATACTTTCATTCTTTATAAATAACATAGCCATACAATAGCCACATTTATCAATATAATGATGTAATATATTAATTTTTTTAATTATCATTTACTTTTTCAAAATTTAAATTATATAAAGCATTATAATCTAACAATATTTATTTATTTTCTTTAATAAATAAGACTTTTATGCATGCCTAGAGTATGCCTTAAAATTGCTTCTACTTGGCAAAGAGCTCATCTTCCTCGGACGTAAGGAAATAGGTTAACGACCCAAGACTCAGAGGCATCTGGAAGGAGTGAAAGCCTACCTCCTTACGGACCACCAGTAGGTTATTCTAGGTGGTGTGGTTTTCCTTGAATAATGGTGATGGGTCAACCTGCATTTGTTGATAGCAGCTAAAGATGTTTTTCCTCACTGCTGGTTTGGTAATTGAGTTATGATAGATTTCCCCAATGTGTAAAAAAAGAAAAGAAAAATACTTTTATGCTTTTATACCTTCACTAAGATTATAATAAAAAATATTTTAATTTGACTTATTTTAAATATAATTTTGACTAAATATTCTTATTTTTTTTTAACTTTTATTAAAATTAATAAAAAAATATCTATCTTTAGGCCTTTTTAGATAATACTTTTAACCAAAATGTAATATAATAGTAAAAAATTATATTTAATTTTTTATTAACAATTTTTGCTTTAAATTTATAATAACATTTATACTAAATATGTTACAAATCTAATAATAAGGCTGAGATTATCGGCCTATGGGGAGTTTTTTTTATGTTAGGTGGTTGTCTATTGATCACACAAAAGTATATAGAGACTCTAAAGTGGTCATTGACTGGGTGTTGAGGAAAACAAAATTTTCGTTGCCTTTGCTTATTAATTTGATGAAACGTATTAACATGTTGATTGATGCTTTTCAAGACCTAACTTTTGAACATATCTATAGGGAATAGGAAATTGTCGCAGATGCCTTATCAAAACAGGGTTGCAACATTCCTTATGGAGTTATCTCTTACACATCTTTCTGCAATGGCTCTCTTCTTCATAGAGTAGGAAACTTTCCAATGACACAGAATCGTAGTGTTATGATGAAAATTTGTCTTTTTTGGTATGAATTTTTTTGTATGAAAATGATAATGCTAGAAATTCTAAAAGACGTTGTATTAACTAAATGTTGTTAGTGTTCATAAACAAGATCACGTGGACATATTTTTTGGGTATATATGGATATCTATCAATAGGATTCAAGAAATCTTAGTCGAAAATAGAAAATTTAGTAGTTATAAGGGATATGAAGTTTATCAAGACTCATAATGTAAATGCAAACAACTTTTTTATAATAGAAAGTTAGTTGTTTTTTCTTTTCTTTTTGAAACAAAATGTCATGTCATGTCCTATTAAAAATTTTGACTCTGTCAAAATACATAATATATATATATATTTTAAATAACTTGACCCTATCTTCCATGGTGTTGTAGAGAGAAATAACAAAACAATTATAGATATGAAATGAAGCATGTTGAAAGGAAGAAACTTGTCTAATGAGTATTGGGCAGAAGTAGTTGCATGTGTTGTTTATGCGATAAACAAATCTCTTACAAAGAGTGTGATGAACAAAGTTCCAAAATAAGCATGGGTAGGTATGCCTTGTCATTGTATCTCATTTTAGGTCGTTTGAATGTGTAGCATATGCACATGTACCTAAAGAGCTAAGAGGAAAGTTAAATGATACAAGTGAAAAATGAATATTTACTGGTTATAGTGAGCAATGAAAATCTTATAAATTGTATAAACCTGTCACCTAGAAGACTGTAATCAACAAAGAAGTTGTGTTGAAAGAAGAAGAGTCATGGAATGGGAGTGTAGACAAAACCGTTGATGCAAGAGTACTATTGATGGAAGAAGAGGATGTAGCAGAAAATGAGCAATAAGGATCATAGGAGAAGGCACCAAACAAAGTCATGCCAGCATGGAGTCCAATATTTTCTGAACAACATGGATCTCCAAGAGGATCAACAAATCAAGATAATCCAAACTATAAATCTAGTGATGAATCAAGCAATGGTAAGGGAAAATGACAAGTCTACAAGATATTCATGATGATTTGGATATTAGTTCAAATTTTGCATTGTTGTCATTTCAACATTCATTATTTGAAGAAGATATCAAAAATAAGAATTGGGTGCAAGCTATGGATGAAGAAATATAATCTATAGAAAATAATGATACTTGGGATTTGGTTGATTTACTAAAAGATAAAAATATCATTGGTGTGAAATGGGTGTATAAGAAAAAGTTGAATGAAAAAGGAGAGATTGACATATTTAAAGCAAGGCTTGTAGCAAAACGGTTGTCGCAACAACTAAGAACAGAATTTGGAGAAACATTTTCTTTGGTAGCCAAATTGGATACTATAAGAGTAGTCTTAGCAACAATAGCTCAGAGGAGGATACGATGGGAGCCATGATGGTATGGAGGAGTAGTTGCGCAGTGGGGAGCGGTGTGAGCGGACTAGTGGGATTTGAATCAAAACCGAGATCGATGGACATTAACAGTTTGGTGTGCGAGAGACCAGAGTAACCAAGAGGCGGTGTGAGGAGCACAATTAAGGGCCGAGGTCGACTGCGTAAAAAAAAAAGAGTCGACTGTCGATGTGTTCGGTGAGAGGAGATGTGGGTGTAGAGAGGTATGCCGCAAGTGTATAAACTATGCAATGGGTGGTGGGGCACTGCATGGCTCGGTGCAAACCAACTGTGGGAGAGAAAACGACTGTGGTATGAATGTCAGAAACCAGCAGGGCTGCAGTATTATCAGTCGAGGGAAGTGATATACTAGGCTATGGAGTGATGTTATCACCAACTGTGTAATACGAGGAGTATTCAACTAGTAGCATGGGAGTCGAAGAGCTACACAGTGGGGAGAGCGAGGGGCTTGAGTTGCGTATTCAACCAACGCCATGAATTATACAACATATACAACGTTACTGTCCTGAGTATTAAGCAGTGAGCTAAGAGGAGAATCCACAAAATCCACATAATTAATAAGGTTACAAATTAACGCTACAAGCAAAGGTGTCAGTTATGCAAAATAGGCAGAACATGAGGAAGTTACAAGGCTAGAGGGAGATGAAAATGAAGCTGGCTTTGATACCATGTCAGGCCAGGAGGTAAATCCACAATGAGAATTGTGATTTTGCATTAAGACTGCTCATGGATATATACATGGAGGGAGAGACACATGGGATTCACCTCCCAGTGTCTCTTCATATTCCCAATCTCCTTATTTTCTATTTACATTATTTTACATGAATTTCCTAATCCCAAATATTAGGTGTCAAAAAAGTAAAAAATAAATTAAAATAAAAATAAAATAAAAAATAGCTTGACCCTATCTTCCATGTGTGGGCTCCCTTTTGAAGTCTAAGAAAGAAATAGTTCATGGGATAATCATAATAAAAACTAGGAGAATGAGAGCACAGATGATATGTCAAAATTTCAGAGTGTCATGAGCATGATTGTGATTATGGTTGGGGATGAGAAGCCAACCTTCCTTAGTAAACCCACGTTTGTGGTCGTCAACGCAGTTAATTAAATTACTCGCCACTCCCTATGTTGAACTTCTAATTCATTCTTGTTTCTTTTATAATGTAGATTTGTCAGGTGCGATGAGGAATTTGATCTTGAATGTAAAACTGTGAGAGATATTTGTGTGTATATGTTTCATACTTTCTTGAAAGCTCAAGTACGACCATGTTAGTCTAAAATACATATCTTATAAACCATGAAATAATAGAAAGTTGTACTTATCTTTTTCCTTTACATGTTTGAAATTGCGACAAATTCTTCCATGTTATTAACTATTAACATTAACACTGAATTTGGTCTCACTACCTAGGTTTTGGATTATTATTTTGGTAAGTTTAAATTGTATGGTTTAGAGAGTAGAGTCATGAATGTGATCATCAAAGTTTAAGTGTGTGGAAACATTTGAAGTTGAATGTATTTGTAAATCAACGTTTTGTAGGTAAATGTTTAACTAGAGAAAAAAATTGCAATCAAATTATATGTTGGAGAAAAGTTTGCAGTTGTATTAAGGAAATAATAGTTTATAGGAAGAGTTTTTAATTGTGTCTAAAGAAGAAGAAAGTAGAGTTTATATGAAATGATTTATTATTTGATATGTATATTATTTTTGATATTTTTGAAAAGTTATTATGCATATTTAGTCTCTACTTTACTTTCAAATATGGAGAAACATTTGGCTGACAAAATGTTTAGGGTAGATAACTACTCTTACAATGTGTGGTCAAATTGCACATCCCAATTTTTACAAATGGAAGACGGGGCAAAACATATTGTCCTTGGTGTGGATAATGTGGTCACCATGAGTATGATTAAGTAAACATTATTTTTTATTAAATATTAAATGACTTTCTTTATATGGGATTGTTGATTATTAAGAAAATTTTAATAAATTTTAATTGAAAATTTAAACCAACCTAGATATATTTTGACTTTGGATCTACCAAATGTGAAGAAGGATAAAATCTCTTTTAACACTAAAATAGATTTGTACCTCAAGAAATTTGATCTCTCTAAGTACTTGGGAGATTAAATCTAGGTTATTTTAATTAATTTATTTCATACGTACAAGGTGTTTTATCACCATAATTTTCTCTTTTAAAATTTATATGTTTTTGGTTTTGATGTTTTAAAAAGGAATTGAAGTCTATTTTTAAGAGGATTCATTAATTTTAAAAAGTTTCTTTCAAAGAATTATAGAAACATTTAATACATAGTTTTACAAGAAATGTTGATATAAGAATATGATAGTTATAAGGTTGTTTTATTTTTAATTTATAATAATAATAGTGGTGGTGGCTTAATGTATATTTTGATTTTAAATTTAATATTTGAAGTAAACTTTTTTAAAATTAAGTTTATTAAATAATTTTGAAAAATATTTAACCAATCAATTTTAATTATTAAATAATATATAATTATTTTATTTTATTTATAATTTATATCAAAATGTATTGTATGAAATACAAAATAAACAATTTAATATTAAAAAGTATTTGATTAAAAGATATTTAAATTGGTACATCCATTTCAATTTGTTTTAAAAAATTGATTAATCTTCAAACTTTTGTAATAATAAAAATAATAAAAATATTTTAATTTCTCAATCAAACCAATTACAAATTAATATATAAAACATTTTAATATCATATTACTATTAATAACATTTTAACATCTTTTTGTTTTCAATAACATTTACATGGTCCAAATGAAACATCTCTAAAAGTCGTTCCACTTACCATCCATCTTGGCCACACAACATCAACAAAACCACCCAGTGATCATCCAACACTCTTGAAAAGTGGTCAATATGATATATATTAATATCTCAATTATCTTTTTGTTTTCATAAATAACTTCACGCACATTAGAAGCCCATGAGTGTTCAGATTAGCATGGGTGATATTCAGATCTCGGCCCTCACTTTTTTACAAGAATATTCTGAGAAGTTGTGAAAACATTATAAGTATCAATGGTACTCTTTACCTTCACAAGCCTCACGTAGTTATGGAAACAATATTTCTCACCCTGTGACCTCACTTCTTCAACCACGACTGTCCCATTGGGAGTTGGAAACATAAGGAGTCATATACTCATATAACCTTCAAATCCAAGCGATAGATTCTGCATCTTCACTTAGATCATTCCATGAAGTTTGATACCGCATCGAGTGCAAATTCTCTGCTCGATGAGGGAAAGGTATCTCAGAGGGCGACATTTGATCCATTATCCCCCAAGACGATAATGGAATAACTTTAGGAATTTCCATGCTCTGTGCAAGGCCAATGGTGGTATGGGGTTTTTGACAAGCTATGATTTTTCTTTAAAGTATTTTTTACTGGAATCGTATCTGTTGCGTGACTCGGCCCTGTTTGTGTATGTACTGTAGGATATGGAGCATATCCAAATGAAACCCCAAATAAAATGCAAGGTAAGGTACATTAATAAACTAATGTTTTATCATCAAGATAAATCATGTTACTTTTATGCTCTGTATTATATATACTGATCGGTTTTAAACATTGTAGAGACGTTATGAGTCAAACAAAAATGTTGAGAAAAATCGCTCAAATGGTAACAAAAATAAAAAGAATGGAAAAGATGACTAAATGTGTTTCCTAGAGCATATCAAAATGCTCACAGTGCCCTAGTCATTTTTGTTGAAGAGACCTAGCATGATTTCAAACAACATCTCGTTGTAAGGAAGGGTAAGAACACCCTAATTTTCATATCAAAACTCCATTGCCCGCTGGAGAAACCTCTAAATATAGAGTCCAACCATTCCACTTTAATTCGCTACATCGATTTGGTTATCAATTTGAGTGAGATACATTATAACCATTCAACTTTAATCCTTTTTGTCGATTTCGATGTCGATTCGAGTGGGATAAAATACATTGTGGCTGTAGATTTTGATCTCAATCTGAGTGAATAGGGTATGCCATGACTACATATGAAATGTGTTCCCTCATGGCTCTATTATGGATGCATGGTCTCATGGATCTATAATTGTCACGACCCTATACCTATGGTAGCCTTTCAACCACGTATAACAGGTGCAACACCACTACACTTTTTCTTTTCACCAATACTAGAGTGTATGGACTATGCCTAAATCTAACACTTAGACAAATTTTCAATCCTTCAAGTGTTAACAATGCAACAGAATAACATTTACTTCAATTACAATTCACCATCATTATTATGCAATGGAAACCATAAACCGTACAAGTATACAGACTTGGGAGGGGAAACTCCCGTAAAATCTGCCCAATATAATATATAACTGTAATGTACATTATCTTACAATTACAAGTTTACAAAAGTCATGTGCTACCAACTTCCTTGGCTACACAAGTATATTGAGTGCTGTGTCACAATCTTGCAGCTATCTAGCTACCTATTGCCCAAACAAGATATGAGGAAACCCCAAGTTTCCTTGCATTAGAAAAATTTCTACAGTTCGACTGTCGCATCGACACTTTTGTCGTTTGGCTGCCTGGTTGCATGCCCTGCTATGCCCTGTTGTGCCCAGACCTCTTGTCACACCGTTCACTGCACACGGGTCCTTATCGCCCTTGGGTCTGCACACCCTCAGGTCGGGCTACCCTCCCAACTCTACGCCTGCACCCTTGGGTCAGGCCGCAGTCACACAACAGATACGATTCCAGTAAAAAATACTTTAAAGAAAAATCATAGTGCCTGCACCCTTCCGTCGGGTCGCCCACACCTTGCAACGTCCTCAGGTCAGGTTCTCCACCTAGTCAGGTCTGCACACCTGCCCGTGCCCTACAACAACCTCGGGTTGGGTTGCTTGCCCACGCATTGCAACTCTGCCCGCATTTCTGTAACACATCTGTTGGCCTGTACTTCCACACATCCACCTACGGTTTGCCCAAAGCAATATCAACCTCCTTATGCCTCTCTTTGCTTGATTCATCTTCTTGTTGAACTTTGCAATGGTTTCCTTCCCAAATTCCATCCACTCACCTCATACTTATACCTGTGCTAACTCATCTAACTCGACCAAGGGTCACGACCTTTCAACTATGTGTGGGTCGGCCTCAATGAAAATACTCAAGTAAGCGAAACCACTCTAACACGTCAGCCTCCTCATCATCATACGTCCATCTGGTCTATGAAATCGACCTCCATCGCACTTTGGCTAACTCGTCATACTTCTGGGTCATGGGTCACATGGGTCACCCATGTCTCCCTCCATCGTCGTAGGACCTCCACACGTCTTACCGGGCACTCACCGTCTCGCTCGCCTCTATGGGCGCGCATCCGCCTGTCGCCTTTAACCGACACACTCTCATCACACATCCACCCAATTCATGTAGTACGGGTGCCCATCACACATGGGCGTGCCCAACTTAACTCAGTTGTGTTTAACCAAATTTCCATCCACCATCTAGAATGTGCCTGATTCGGTCGAAACGGGCACTCATCGCACGTGAGAATGCGCATCTCAACTCATGGGACTAACATTCTCCCTCACTCTAAATAAGGTTGTCATCCTCGACAAATCCATCGTATCATCGCAAAGTGTCGCTAGCTCCAACATGTCTAAAATGCCCATGCTTTCCACCTCTGCTCCATCATCACAAAAAAAAATAAAGGCTCATGACTCCATGAATGGGAAAGTCTCCTCAATCCATGATCATCAACCACATCCATTGCAATCTCCACATGCTGCCTTACCATGGAAGGTTGGTCCCTCCAACTCAAGCTACATGCTATCACTGCAATATGCATCATGTATCACCATCATGTGAATTGCTACCATGATACTCCAACGCAACTCAAACATATCTCATTACACTGTCAACCCTCATGACTTAAGCTAGTCGGGTGATCAGTCCAACCATGATGCTCAAACCATGAGAATGCACCTCCTCATGCCATTGTTAGTCATTTTTCTTAGTATCCTGTCACAACATTAACTCGATCATGAATCCATCCCATCTCTATCAAGTGTAAAGTAAGGCATGTCCAAGTCCATGGAGTAGTCTCCATCTCATCCGCAACATGCTGCCCATGATGCTAGTGTCGATGTGCTATATATCAATCAGTCACATCTATCCAAGCAGCATCATGCATATGTGAGAGGTTCCTCTTCTCAAATCAATGAAGATCTCCTCCCATCAAACCAACTTTCAATGTGCCATATCCAGGTCCATGAAGTAACCTCCATCTCATCTGCAATATACCATTCATCAAATCTGTCAAAGGGGCATGTCTACACCTACCTCATCATCTCATCCATGTGCTGCCAATGGTCATAAACCGATCAACCATCATGTCCATTAAAAGAGGTTAAGTCTCATCAACTCAACCCATGCCCAAGTGCTACCACCAAGCATCCCCATCGCCACAACTCCATCAACTCCAAAGTGTCTCATCTCTATGGCATCCATCAAGTCACTCCTCATGAACACACCCCATAAATGTGCCCACAAGTATGCATCTCATACTGCATCAAAGTCAAGTACATCTTTGACCTCAGCTCCTCAATGAACCAAATACTCCAAGACCACTATAACATGAGGCTCCATGAGTTGTAAAGAAGTCATCATGAGCTCCCATGAACCATCTCCATCCAATATCTCAGTAAGCATACCTGTCTCAGCCTCAAGTGTCACTGCAAGATGCCTCTTCCCTCTATGTTATATGAATGCTCTCATAGGCTTCTCACAAAACCAACTAGTCCATGGCCTTGTTCTAAAAATGTGCACAACATTCCCATCGACTCATTTGTAAATGTCTCCATGTCCCATTAGCAAGTTCATATGCACAACATCCCTACCTTGTCACCCCTCCTTGTATGCCTAGAAGTGACATATCTATAAGTGCTCTTACATAATGTCCCTGCAAGAAGTTTGCCATGCTGCATCTATCCAACTCAATGTCCTTGACTCTAGCTACCCATGTTGTCTATCTGAGTAGACTCATGACAACTATGGCCATCTCATCCTCGTACTCATCCAAGTTTCATTCCCTTGGTCACCCAAACCATATATCACATCATATCATATCATAGGTTCCTTCCATCATTTCTACCTCCCCCACTAAAGGTCCACTAAGACTCCCTCTTGGTCATAACCATGAAGAAGTCCACCTAAATATCATATCATCATAAGTCTGGCGTGTCGTCTCTCCAATATGTCCATGAGTCATGCCAGGCACTTAGCCAATTCTCCATATGGCTAAGGATGACTCATCCTCCACAATGATCATCACGTTCCTCCGTTGTCACGGGCATTTGCACCTTCTTCCATAAGATCACAAATTTCCCCAACAAGTTCTGTAACAATCAATGTTCCTTGCCTCAATGCATAAGGTCTCATCGTAGTCATCCATGGTAAGGTTTTCCATTGCATTGGCAAACTCCCTTTTGTCATCCCTTCATATGGCCCATCCTCCAAAAGCTCCAATGAAACAAGAGTAACATCAATACATACTTCATCATGAGGATCCTCCATGTGAGGGCCTTCATCTATCAATGTCTGCGATATGTACGATCCTAGTCCAACTTGAGTAATCAATGGTGCCTCAAGTTCTTCCTCCATTGTTGTCATACCTACAACATCCTCTTCCTCATGTATCACGACTTCTTCTTCTTCATCCTAATCTGCAACTACACCCTACTCCATTTCCCAACCAAGTCGAAGAAGCTCTCCTTCAACATTCCCTTCTAAGACCTCAAGTTCATCTTGAATCTGTGGGTTCTCTTCTTTCATACTCATCAACATGCGTAACGTCTGTAAGAGCCTCCCATGGCATTCTTCCCAACTTTCCATGTCTTGTCATTCATCTTAGCCCAAGCACAATGCTTCACCCCTGCTCAACTATGTCACACCTAAGTTCTCAAGATTCAACAACAACTGCAACCACTATCATTGTATCTCTGCTTCAAATATTCAATCAACAAAACCCTATGGAAAGACGGCTCTGATACCATCTGTCATGAAGTGGCATATGTATCTCTATTTCTCAATCCCCTTCAAATTTTAATCATTTCGACTCGCCTTGAATCAAAATCTGATACCATCTATCACGACCCTATAATTGTAGTAGTATTTCAACAACGTATAGTGGGTGCGACACCACTACACTTTTTATTTTCATCAATACTAGAGTGTATAGACTACACCTAACTCCAACACTTAAGCCAATTTTCCAATTCTTCAAGTGTTAACAATGCAGCGAAATAACATTTATTTCAATTACAACTCATCATCCTTTTTATGTGTGAAAATCATAAAAGATACAAATATACACGCTTTTACTCAGGAGGGGAAACTCTCTTAAAGCCTGCGCAATATAATATACAACTCTAATGTGCAATATCTTATAATTACAAGTTTACAACAATCATGTGCTACCAAATTCCTTGGCATGCACAAGTATACTGAGTACCGTGTCACAATCTTGCAACTATTTGGTTGCCTATTGCCCACATAAGATATGAGGAAACCCCAAGTTTCCTTGCCTTAGAACAATTTATGTAGCTCGACTGTCGCACCAACACTTTTATCGTTTCGCTGCCTAGTCATGTGATCTGCCGCGCCCTACCATGCCCAAACCTCCCGTCACACCATTCATTGTACATGGATCCATGTCACCCTCGGGTCTGCACGCCCTCGGGTCGGGCCGCCCACCCAACACTGTGCTTGTGCCCTTGGGTCAGGTCGCCCACACCCTTCAACACCCTCAGGTTAGGTCTGCACGCACTCCCACACCCTGCAACGCCCTCGGTGGATCCTATTTCCACCTCCATAGCAAAGTTAATGCTATGGAGGTACCCCCTCTGACAGTCGTAGACAGCGTGGTTGACGTCATTCATCCTCAACCATGCATCATGGCCCGCATCCCTCTTCGGCATGGCATGCATCCCTCTCTGGCTGCCCATCGACGCAACCATCGACCCCGCCCGCAGCCACTGGTGGCCTCCACTCAGAGCGTATTGGTGAGCACATTTACCAACCAGAGAGCACATTTACGGCATGTACGAACCACACCAACCTTCACCAGGCCATTCAAAGTCCCGACAATTCAAACTGCAAAACAATTCACCTTCTGTACTCCGGCGAACAGAGAGGGAGGTGAGCACTCAGCGGCGAACAGAGAGGGAGGTGAGCACTCCGCGGCAAACAGAGGAGACATTCAATAGATAGAGGAGCTTTTACTGAAAGTTGGAAACTATATGCAGCTGGCCATTGGTGATCGAAAATTGCTTTTGGCAAGGTTAGTGCGCATCCTTTTCATGCCTCGAAGCCGTATTTTAAATAGCCATATGCTACTGTTTATTATAACAAGAGATACCCATCGCTATCGTCTAGCATCCAATTAAGACGAACGACTATAATATTTTGAGTATTACCAATAAGGAAAGGAGAAACGAAAACCATGGCTCCGCTACCAAAAATAACTTGTAGGAATATAGAATATTAACTGCATAGCGGGAGAGTCGTAGTTGAAAGAAATGCATTGATGAACAGTATTATTCAAAGAACAAACAACAAATAATTCTATGCAATTATTAAATTAATGAGACCCCTGTAACAATTGACATTGGAGCTCATGCTGTACAAATAATGGCATTCCTGATTACTCGGTAGTAGTTCAAATAGAAAAACCTTGTTGGATAAGCTAATACATGATAAACGCGTTCGGGCACTGAAATAAGCTGACAACAGTCGCCTCAGGACCTTGGAATTTTTGCAAATTTTCTGGGTATTTTCATCTTTGTTTTAGTGGTTGCTTACCACTATGTGATAGCTGATCCCAAGTATGAGTCAGGTTTATAATAACCTGAATACCGTCATGGGAATCGATTGTCACATCTCTAAAGGCAACAATGACGAACCAAAGACGTAGCATTTACATTATGCCTTTCTCTTGAAAATTTTGTTTACAGATTTACAAAACATGGAAGATGATTGTCCTCGACGTGATTTGATTTTGCATGCCACTGATTTTGATGAAGTAAAAGTCCTTATTGTTGATTAGATATATTTTGAAAATTTCCTAGTAAAGCCATAATTCTGAAAAAAATGATCTGTAATTGATTTAGCACAGATTCCAAAACACGTTTCAATTGATTTTAAAGATTTAAATATATTTTAAAGATTTATTAATTTATTTTTTCCAACCTGATAAAAAAAATTTAAATTTTCGAATATAATTATAATTTTGTTACGATTCAAATTTTTCTCCTGATGACTTGTTTTTCTCAAAAATCTGCTTTAGGATCGTAAAAATTTGCAATTAAATGTTTGATTAATAAGTATTCGTGTTTCCTATATCCGCAAAATCTTACAGCAAATCATCTATCCTCATTTCATTCAATTTTATATTATACAAATGAATTATGAATACTGTAGATATATTATACCTAGTGGAATCGATAGATGAAACTGGTGTCGTCTGTTTGGATGGAGAAATGGAAAACCATAGTAAAAAATCACAAATCAATTGCATAGTCTAATAAATGTGGAATATTGTTGTTAAGGAATCTGTTTAATTATTAACACTGTGAGTATATATGCACAGTGGAAACAGTAGATAAATTTGATCTAATAAGTATAAATGGAGAAATAAAGAAATGAGGTACACATGGAAACAACAGAAGGATCTGATTGGATCTGATGTCATAGGAAGAAATGGAGAAGTAAAGAAACGAGAGTTGACATTATTTACATTAAATATTAACACTTTAGATATTCAGACTAAAATCAGTTGATGAAAGCACTTACAGACTTTGTCCTTGCCGGATGTGCAACAGTAACCACAAAAAAATAGATATGAATATTGATTTTTACTTTAATGTGTTTTTATGATGTTTTTAACAACATTGTTGTTTACATATTCATTTATAAGGAAGTAAGAAAATGGAGGAAATTAGACAAGAATGGGAGGTAACTATCAAAGGCACCAAGCAAGTGTTCACTTGTCTTGTTGGTGGCTGTGCGGGGAATTTGAGTCGATCTAAGCTATCTGGCCTTAATCATCATCACGCTACCACCCACAATCTCCCACCAATTCCTCCACATCAAAGAGGTCGAGTAAGAGATGCAAATGCTACATGGGCGGTCAAATCAACAAGTGCAGTTAAAAGGAAAAATGCCAAAATACAATATGATTTAGATGCAAGGCTATGTCGTGCATGACAACAAGCATATAAAAGATTTGTCAATGAAGAAATTCTTTCAGCTGTAAGTATTTATTAGTATTTATTTGTATATGATTTTTTATTAATATTGTCAATGAAGAAATTCTTTCAGCTGTAAGTATTTATTAGTATTTATCTGTATATGTTTTCTATTAATATTAATTTATTGTTGTGGACTAAATTCATTGAAACTTGTTTTCACAGTCAGTTGTTACATTTGATCAGCTTAATGATACTTCAAAGCAAAGGATTTGTGAAAAAAATTCAACGTTGGGATCGGAGTCTACCTCGTAGACGCATGGAGACAATGAAGCGCATAGATATTGCTTTAAAAGAGAAATCAAGCACTAAGGTTCCCGATGATGTGGGGGAAGAAGGATTAGATGGGCACAACCATATATTAAACTTTGATGAAACTAATCAGGACAATGACAACACAGTTGAGTCCATTTTTTTGCATATATTAATTTTTTAGACATTTTAACATTAAATAATATTTATATTTATTATAATTGTATACTAATTTCTCATTGTTATTGATATGCATAGCCTAATCAACAAAATTCCCCAAATTCAAGCCACCAACCATTACGACGCTCACCTAGATTTCAAGGTTTTCAGGGGGTTACTGGGCCAGTAAGTTTTTAATCCATATAACCTATTCCACTAAAAACATTAATATATAAATTGTTATGTTTTACCATAATGATGGGATGAGAAATGGATGTTCTGTATTATATATCGTTATCTTTGATTTTTTTTATTATGTGTGTGTGTGTTATTTCTTATTTATGGTGCAGGTGTTCCCTTTGGAACCATCACAATCAATGAAAACCCCTTGTAGAAGCCTTAAGAAGAATGTAAATGAAATGGTTCAAAAGCTACAACCATCTTCACGTCCACTGTCACAATGCAAGGTAAGAATATATTTATTTATACTCTTATAATTTTATCATATTTTTACAATTAATTCTTTTTGAGTCACATACTTATATCTATGTATAATCTAATGTTCAGAGTAATGAATATACATCTCCTAAAACACCTTTGCACATGTATGATGGTGGACATGATACTCAACAAAAATCACATTCTCCTCAACCATTGCGGCATTCACCTAGACTTCAAGATAAATTAAGAGAGGTAAGTTATATACTGCATATCTTAGCTCAAAATAACATTGACATATTTTTTTATGACTAGTTAATGCATTTTCTTTTCATATTCGTTACATGTTCACCATATTCTCATTATATCTATATAGATTTTGATATTTATTGATAGCTAGTCAATGAATTGTCTTTTCATATTCGTTACATGGTCAGCATATTTTTATTATATCTATGTGGATTTTGATATTTATTGATAATGTTTTAATTTCCATAGAAAACAAAAAAGATAAATGTTGATGCTATGGTTAAAAGGACCAAAATCACGCCAAAGGACTTGAAAGCACGTGGGTTCAAGTCACGCAAACAATACATAGAGCATATATGCTCAACTACCATTGCTCTCACTAAACCCACTAGGTTTGCTACTTTGAAGGCTAAACATTCCAGCAAGTTTAAATGACTTAGGCTACAATAATATAACTTTAGCCATTGTTTTATCTATAAAGGGGCTACAAGGACAGTTTCAA
>Ga0181464_1000670_pt1 | contig 15676 bp, 12 predicted proteins | sample InSIn2gowninarea_FD_119074 | JGI IMG/M metagenome (GOLD analysis project Ga0181464, IMG submission 119074) | Clean room microbial communities from NASA Spacecraft Assembly Facility at Jet Propulsion Laboratory, Pasadena, California, USA -... ...
AACTCTTAGAAGTTCTCTTGGTGTGGAGAGACAATGGGTGTTTCAGGGCTGGAAAAATGACTAAGCTCTCTTGTGGCCCCCTATGGAAAGAAAACAAGTGGGAGAATGTTGGGTTGTGTTATATTCATTCCACGACTAGCCCATGTAGTTAACCGGAGGATTAGAGGGGGGGCGGAGCCCCACTTCGTTGCGCCGATTTTGTAGCGTGGGGAGGGGGGGGGAGGGGGGGTCACAGGGGGTGTGAGGTGTACCTGTAACCCCACTTTATGGGGTCCGAGGCAACACCCCGGAAAATTTTGGTTTTGGACCCTATGTTAGGTTGGGCAAACCCACCTATGGTTTTGTGCATGATTTTCACACATGTTTTTTGGACGCAATGGTTTTCGGTCCATGGTATTGGATGCTTCGGCATGTATAAATATGTATTATAAAATTGAAATGAACATAATGAAAAATCAAGCTGGTAGTCTCAGTTTTGGGATCCAGGGGAAAATCTCTGTGTATATGTGTTTTATGTGTTATGCTCTCGCATTGTTTATTTTCTGTGTTTTAGAATTTGTATGCAGGTAATTTCTGTACAAGGTTAAAACCTACACACAAATTTTATAAAATAATTTGTGGTAGTGGTCTGTCCAAAATTCTTAACAGTAAATATGTACAGGGGGAGCCTTGGAGTCCATTTCCAGTGCATTCTTGAGAATTCGTTTACGAAACATAAAGTGTCTATCAAATAGGCCAACATATAGAATGAGGCACTTTGATTGGTCTATATTTCCTTTACTTTTAAAAGGGCTTTCAATAAATAGTTCGACAAAATGCTTGACAAGTTAAATATACGACCTCGACAAAATGCTTGACAAGTTAAATATACGACCTGTGGAAATTATGTCCATTGCTAAGGGAAACCACTTAATTTTGGAATGTGAAGAATTGAACTCACCATAAAGTCTATTGATCATGACTATGAGGTGACGAAGCAGTGCCCACAAAGGCTATGTAGGTTATTGTTCGTTGGCATGTTCTTTGAACAAATCAGTATCCCACTTAGAATCTTAATAAATTTGGGGTGGATTGTGAAGAAATATTTAAAAATTGTGTGTTTAGTGTTATTTCAGTTGGCTTGAGATGGTACATTTCATTGAAAACATTAGCCTTTAGATAGGCTACGAATTTTTCTTTACTATTGATAATGGCCTCCAGCTTCATGTTGACCTGAGCCATGACCCACCTAGCCATGTCATTATATGGCATCACAAGCAGCTTGGTGGTGATCTGATGTATCTCAAGATTTCTGATACTGCCAAATGTAGCATAGTCCTAATCATATGTATTGAATTGGGAATGGGCATAGATGTGATAGATTTCACCCCAACTGGGATGTATGTCACTTCCATCAAAATCTCTAGTATCCCCAGGGAAAACTTCATTTACATGAATATCTGACACTCTAGGCTCTGATATTAAGCTTCTACCCCTTGCCCTTGTGTATTTTAGACATCCTGATGATTTAGCATCTTAAGGGCATGCATTCAATAACCACCATAAGCTTCACAATATATAGTTCATAAAAATAAAAATAAAAAAATAAAAAAAATCCAACATAATTACTTAGATGGAGCGGAATAGAATTGGGTATTGATGAGCCTTTGAGCAGTGGAAGCAAGCCTTTGCGTTGGGAGAGAATGTAGAGCTAAGGAAAGACGCAATTATGCAACACTACAAGAGTGATGGGCACGGATTGAATGAATACTTTAAAGAAATGCTCAATCATGTAACAACTAAATAGAAACATTAACGTTGTCCTGAGAGGTATTAATGCAAATGAGAAGGCATTGGGACAATTGACGTAAATTTCTAATGCACTACGGGTTAGCCATTAATTCCACCCAAGCAATTCGTCACATGACAGCACAACTTAATGTCAGGTGTGTGCTGGGATCAACATCAATGTTGTATGGTCGCTCCTATAATCATTATATGTAACAATGATATATTGGAATCGAGGAAATTGGAGGATATCACAATGAAAGATAGTATACTCCCTCTGCGGAAAAGTTTAAAAGAAAATATTTGAGGGGCATAATCCCTTTTTTTTGGGTGGTTCACGGACATTGGGTGATTGCTACATCTACGAGAAAATCCAGGTAGACCAACCTTAAGGGATCTACCTGTCAGCGAAATAAGCAAGGCCTAACCCCAACGGCATCAAGTAGATTTGACGCCATGACCTCCCAACAGGCGAGGTACTTACCAACATGAACTCGAACAAGTAAGCTAACCCCTGGGGCTGGGGCATAATCCATTTATACATAAGGACGGGAATTATTTCCAAGCTCAAATGTTGTAACATATTACTCTAAGTCCAAATCCTTCCCCAATAGAATCGGCTCCAGGAAATCGAAAGGAATCAAAATGTTAAAAAAAAAAAATCACAACACTTACTTCTAACTTTCTATCTCCAATACGAGGGTATCTGTTGAGGTGGAAAGATTTCACTGATATGGCATCGAAATCAAAGGATCAGGAAACTATCATAACAATTATTTCCATGGTATTTTTTATTTTTTACTAGATATCTAATATATAAATTATTGTGAGAAAAGTGGGAAAAAACAATCAACGCATCATCGATTTCGGGAAAACAAAGAGGATGAGTTTTTCAAAGAATGTAAAAGCTGTTGATTTCAATCTACGATAAAAAATGGTATAAGCAAGGGGAAAACATCTCTTATAGGATAGTTTTGAGGATTTAGGGGAAAAAAATAGGGTACGCTTCATGGAGGTTCCCTTGTTGAAGGTCTTAGATCGATAATAAGTTAGCTATGCAGGGGCCCCACACAAATTTTAATTTGGGTGATGAGGTTGTTGGACACAATAGGAAGCTACATGAATTCGCAAAAGGTATTACAAGAGGCCAAAAGAATGGCCATTTAACTTAAAGAAAGAACCCTAGAGGTCAAAAACCTAACCCTAGAAGATGAAGCACCAATAGGTTTGTGAGCCCCAAGGTGGTTAGTTAGTACATCAACTTCTCGAGAGTGAAAATTTTACATACAATGTGTATTTGGGGCACAAAATACCCTATTGGAAAGAACTATCTGAGCATTAAAAAATTTGGTTGGGGCAAGGAATGTTAAGGGTTAACAACCCCTAACCCCATGAATGGCCAAAAAACATCATTTAGGGTCTCATAACGACCCCAAAATTTTGGGACCCAAAAAACGATTAAAAAAAATGCCAAGAAGATATAAAACTATTAGGTCAGTGGAAGAGGTAGGTGGCCAGCGACATCCACCTAAATCATTCCTTCCCCTAGGGTTGCAATAGTCTCCATTGCATAAAGTCTCGCCATCAAATGGGGAAAATTTTGTGGAATTTGGCTCCTCATGAGACCCTTAACTTGGCAAAGAATATGCCCTAATTTGACAACCCAATAGAGTTGTATGTTCTACTAACATGTATCCTTTGTCTTGGTGTCCATGATTGGATCCATTGTATCCTATTCAATGCAATCATGATTGAGTTTTATGGGGCCAAGTTCATAGATTCCTTTGAGGTGTCTAATAAAGATGAAAAATGTGATCAAAGCAGCTCCACATTAAATAATGGGTGCAAGCCAAGCAAAGGGGGAATGGGGCATCACATTTTTCTCAAACCTGGTCTCTTAAATCCTAATTAAGGATATGGGATATCAATTTTTTTATATTTATTTTCTTCTTTTCTAACACAACAATTAGTTATGATTTCAAGAGCATTCAAAGAGACACAACATCCTCAAGACATATGTATGAAATATAGCGAACCAAAATCTAAAACTCATGCCATAGGTAGCTTGAGATATATTTTGTTTCTACCAAGTTTCAAGGTTTGAAACCTCAAGGAAATAAAGTTATAGCAAAAATACCATGTTAGCCTGTTTGAAGCATGATTTAGGAGCATTCAAGATACCCGACTTCCTCAAATCATATCTCAGAAATTATAGTGAACCAATATATGAAAATTGAACCAGATGTTCAATGACATTTCCCCTCATTATTGTCCAAATTTCAACCTCTGAAACCTCTCAAAAGAAAAGTTAGAGTGAAAATTTCAAGATGCATGTTTGAAGAAACATTTAGGAAAACTGACTTCCTCAAATCATATATCTCAAAATATAATGAACCAAGATATGAAAATTGAACCAAATGTTCAATGAGATTTACCCTCACTATGATCCATTTCAGCGTTTAAAACCTCCTGTTAAAGAAAATTATAGTGAAAATGACAAGATGTCTTATTTACCCCATAAATCACATTTTGGCTTCCACCTTTAAACTCGCTCAAAACTCTTAGATTATTTTTCGCACCTCGGATCTCTTTAAATCGGAGGAAAATATTGGGACTTATAGTTTATAGATAAAATTAAAAAAAAAACAAAAAAAGTAGCATGCAATAAATAGGGAAGACATGCATGTACACAACCAACTCATGAATTTGAAAATTTATTAATACAATCTCTACCAATAAGAAAATCCAAATATTCAATTACTTTACTTAGAGGTTAGAAAACAAAAAGAAAGTTTACCAACAGTACAAATCGTATCCTCCACAAGTTTATTTTTCATAAACATATCTAATTTTAAAATAAATAAATAGATAACTTGTTGAAAATAAACAATTTAATTATTACAATTATATATATATATAGTTGCAATTATCAATTTCATTTACCAAGAACATAAGTACTTATGTGATTCGGAAAAATAGAATCGAGAACTCAAGAAGGGTGAGCCACTCTCCACCCAACCATAGGCAAGATTGTGTTGTAATCTTTCTCGCAGACAACCACCCCCAAGAATATTCTTAATGCCTTGAGAGAAAACTAAACTCGGGGATTTAGCACATAGTTTTCATACCATATTTAACACAAAAGTGAAGGCAACAATCCTCCACACACAGAAAAAACTCAGTGTTCATCATTTCTATTTTTGAACAAGCTTATAAACATTCACAAAAGTTCCATGCGAGTTTACACAACACAAGGGAGTCCTTCTTTGATCTTTGCAGTCCCTTGGCGCTCCCCTCTTCAATGCTCTATGTGCCACACACAAAAAAGACCATTCCTATTTCGCAGTCATGTAGTCCAAAAAAAATTGCAACACATTCACTTCATGTCACATAATTTTCCACTCACAAATCTTAACTATTCGCAAGGTTTGAACCTCCCTAGGTTCTTCCACCAACTCTCTTGCCAAATCAATTTTTTTAGTGAGAGGGAAAAGAATGTATAAGAGATAAAATAGAATATGTTGAAAAGCTAAAGGAAGAAGAACCTCTTGATTGATCCTCCATCTTGTTTTTATAATCACACTTGACCCTTCTACCTCCTAACCTCTTATTAGAAGCTTCTTGGGAAGACAAACCATCTCATCAAAAGAGAAAATTAAATCAAGATAGTTTTTCCTCTCAAGGCATCATAATTTTTTAGCTACCCCACTTCCTTCAACTTTAGAATTTATTATTATTATTATTATTATTAAAAGTAAGCATTACATCACATCATAGAACTCATAACATCAATGTCAATACCTCAACATTATAAGTTCTCAATTGCAACACAAATTTAAGAAAATAAAGGGGTGGCATGCCTTAAGCTTATGTGGAATCTGAGGCTAGTCATGTCATTTCTTGTACTTGGCACCAACTTTTTGTAGGATATCATGAACTTGTTGTTGGAGGTGTTTGATATGTTCCATAAATTTGGTTGTTTTATATTCCTTGGCTTGACCATGGGAGGACCTTGCTAGTGAAGATGTAATAGTAGGCGCTACATCAATTGAGGTCAATGTTTGGAACCCCAAGCACACTTGGAAAAAAAATTTGTCCAATAGAGTTGTGGATGGCTCTATTATAGTTATGTTGAACATATAGAAGGCTTTAATCCCATATACGTGGATGTTTGGACTAGTATATAAACAGGATATGCAAAATCATCTTGTTGACCACTACTATTTTTCCAACTATTTAGGGATGAAAGGTAGTTGATTTGATCTACTTGGTATCCATTAGAGGCCAAAAGCTAGACCAAAAGATTCTAAGAAACCTTGTATCCCGATCTGAAATAGGTCCAACGTAGGCCAAAATGAATCCAAACATTAACAAAGAAGATTGTAGTGGTTTCAGCTATAAAACTCTTCTTGCACGATGCCACAATGGCCTTCTTAGAGAACCAATCGACAACCCAAGCAGTGGATTTAGTTGTGATACTCTTCTTGCTTGATGCCAAAATGGACATATTAGAGAACCAATCAACAACCACAAACATACAATCACTATCATGCCTGTGGAGGGTAAACCTGGCCTGTAATCCATGGAAATTGACTCCTAGTGTTTATTTAGGGCAAGTAAAGTGCACAATTGTTGCTTCTTGATGATTCGTTTAGCAATGGAATAGGAAGTGAATAATATAATATATCGGTGGATTTCCTATAGAAACTTCGGCTAGTATAGATACTTTTGAAGTACTATTATAGACTTCTCCACACCAAAGTGCCATACCACCTAACTATAATGTGCTTCCCAGATTATCTTGGCACACTTTCTTGAAATAACACAAATGTGGACTAGATAGCACAAGAGTGCATTCTGGAGGTGGAAGTTTGGAACTTGTTTACCTGTGATTAGCATCTGGTATGTAGTAGAAAAGTCAGAGTCATTATTGTATAATTGTGGACACCCAAAATTCTCATACCCACAAGACTTAAGAATTGTGGTTAGTGTCAAAACCAGGGGTTGACTAAGGTAGCCTACAAAGTGGTTGGTGCTACCCTTCATGTACTTGGTGTTTAAGTGGAATTGTTGCACATATGTGGACCATTTTTTATGGAAAACATTCTATAACTTTCCTTTTGTCTACATGAAATGCAGATGCCTATGATTAGTGTGGATGATCATTTCCTTTTGCATAATATAATGCTTCCACTGTCGACATGCATGCACAATGGAGTATATCTCCTTGTAGTGGGTTGGGTATCTCCAAAAAATATCAAAGAGCGCTTCATTATGATAGGCCAAGAGTACATCTCCTTGTTGAGTGAGGATTGTACCAATAGCATAGTCAGACGTACCTATCTCAATCTCAAATGTTGTTGTGGGTTTAGCAGGGTGAGGATTGTTGCAGAGCAAAGGTGGTGTTTTAGATCCTTGAATGTTTTATGTTTTGATTCAGAACAAGAACACTTTTCTTTTACTCTGCCCTTAATCATTTGACTTAAGGGCCAAGCGATATGAGAGAACCAAATACAAACCTCCGGTAGAAGTTAACAAGGCATAAGAAGTTGTGGAGCTCTGTTAGGGTCATCAAGATTGGCTAATCCATGATGAACTAGATCTTGGCTAGGTCCACATGCACGCCATGTTCATCCATGATGTACACCAAATATTGAATTCATTGAATGCCAAATGAGCATTTCTCCAAATTGGTATACAATTTGTGTTGTTTCAAGGTGTTCAAGACTTGTTGAATGTTGTAAATGTTCTTCCCAGATTCTGCTAAAGATGAGGATTCCATCCAAATATACAACCACAAAAGAGCTTGTGAATAGTAATAGTATATCATCCATCATCCTCATGAACATTGTTGGAGCATTAGTCAAGCCAAATGGCATGATCAAGCACTCAAAAATGCCTTCTTAGATTTCAAGGTTATTTTCCATGCATTGGTTTGCTCAACTGGAACCTAGTGGTAGTCTGAATTTAGATCAATGTTACTAAAGAACTTGGTACCCTTAAGTTGACCAAGAAGATCATCAATTTGATGGACCAAGTACCTATCCTTGACAATGATTTTTTTCAAAGCCCTATAATCAATACAAAGTCTCCATGTCCCACCCTTCTTTTTCACGCACACAATTAGGCTCCTGCAATGTGAAGAGCCCAGTTAAATGTGGCCCTTTTGGATAAGCTCGTGAATATGATGTAAAAGAGCATCGAGTATCAAGTCATTTGAATTTCATTCTAAAAATGTAGAGGCACCTCCATACGTGATGCAAACATATCCCTATATGCTTCTACAATATTATCCACCTGGTTCTATTTTGTAGAGATCCTTTGTGTTGATGTTGTGGTCATTGCAGTGACCTTCCTTTTACCTTCTAATCGAACCATGAGGAGGTAAAAATTTTAAATCTGAGAGATTACCTTTCAACATTATTTTGTTGACATCAATAAATTTGTGGTAGTTGAAACTACATTTGGCACCCTATAGAGTTAACCCCCTAGAATAACAACGACACTACATGAATGGGATTCGTAAACAACGTGACATTTCCACATATAAGGTTGTCCTAAAAGCACATCAAAAAATTTGAGTGGAGAAACATTACACAATACCTCATATTTGAAGACTTGATGTTATAGGACAGGAAACATTATTGGCTAACATGGATGTCTCGTACATGGCTCAACCAACCAATAGTGCACAGTTGGGGGTGTGGATTGTTAATGGCTTCAATCCCTTGATAACCTCAACTGAGATCAGGTTCTTCTCACTCTTGTTTTAAACAAATGAAATGTAGTGGAATCCCTTCACCCACATATGTGAGTGGAAGAGGTGGACCCCCTCCTCAAGCTCCTCTAACTTTTTTGGTTGGATTTGTGTGGTCACAATGGTAGCGTTGGGTTCTGCATCGATGATCCATTTTCCTTTATCATGTTCTAAATAATAATATGAGGCAAAGTATTCTTCTTTTTCTTTAAGCTCAACCAACAATGATGAATTTGAAGGGCATTAAGTAGTGGTGTGCCAAGGGATCTTGTGGAAATCACACCACTTTCCAGTGTCCTTCATCGACTTCCCATTACCCTTCTTTGCCTACAAATTCCATTAGTTGTCATGAGTTTGGCTCCCCTTGCTTTGTCCCTTGTTTTGCAAGTTAGGGTCATCTTTTCCAAGCTTTTGTTGTGGAAAATTCACAGACCCAAACTTTTGCTTATTCCTTTGCTTCAATTTTTGCTCAATTTTATACAGCATATTTATAAGTACCTCCTAGTGAGTAGATGTCCATGAAATCCATCCTTGTTTGGATGAACCTATGTAGGCCACTACGGTACTTCAAAACTAGGTGTCACACGGAGTCTCTGATATCCAGCTTTGACTGCAAGATATGGAAAATATCGATGTAATCCTGTAGTCTGGCCTCCCTTCTATTGCAGAGTTGTCCATCTCATAAATTGGTCATCATAGTTTCCTACAAGGTAGAATTCCTCTTGAGGGCATCAAAAAAAGAAGCCTAAGTGGGTCTTGTATTGAATATAGTAGACTTGTCTTCATTGTGTCTCTCCTAGTAACCTTCCCACCAATGTTTGACATGGGGTAGCACTTTCAGGAATGTAAAGATTTGGACGTAGTAATATCCCTCTAACAGATTTAAGCATTTCTCCAAAGCATTTTGTTTGACCTCTGAAGAAGGGGATATTAAAGTTAACATGTACCTTGAAGGGTGTCACACATCCAAAAGTGTCGCTTGTTGAAGGTGCCTCAACCATTGACAGTCATCGAAGGATCTAGGAAAAATTGTTCATCATTGCATTCCTTTGTTGCACAAATGCTTCCTTCAGTAACAACTTGGTAGGATCTCCTACTCCACCATCTCTCTTTTTTTCCACCATGGGAGGTTGCTTAGGTTAGCAGGAACAATCATTCCAAAGTGAAACTAGCTCAAGACCCAAATCTCTGTACCCTAACCTCGTCGAGGACATGCACTAAGAAACAACAAGAAACAAATTACTTTGATGCCACTAATCTAGGTTGTACAATGAAAGAAATATAAGACAATAAAGGACATGGAACACACACAAAGAAATATAGCAGAGAGCATGGTAATATATTAAATACCTGACTTCTATTAATACATAAAATAATGTAATAATATATAACACAAACTGGCTAGAGTTATCTTTGAAGGGAGAAAGATGATGGTGACTCGCATTCGCAAATGCTATTACAAGAATCTGAAGGAATGGTATTTTAACATAATGAAGGACCCCTAGAGGTCCAAAACCCTAACCTTAGAAGATGTAGTGCCAAAAGGGTTGTAAGCCCTAAGGTGGTTGGTACTTCAATTTCTCAAGGGAACAACTTTTGCATACATCTGTTTGGAGCGCATAGTATCCCGTTGGAAAGAATTATCCCATGATTACAAATTTTCGTTGGGGCTAGAGCATGTCATTGAAACCCATGTCCCCCCAAATGTCCAAAAAACATTGTTTAAGGCCTCAAAATAGCCTTGACTCTCAAAACACAATAAAAAAAATTGCCAATAAGATACAAAACTATTAAGTCAATGGAAGAGGTGAGTAATCAACATCATGGGTGCAAGAATCGTAAGAGTATCAAAGTGGACCATATTTGATGTTAAAAACATCAAAGTACTCCACACAAACATCTTCTTCAAATGTCTTCCTAGCTTATGATTTGTACACAAGTTACTATGCTTAGGTATGGGAAGGTTATTACATATCCCTATTAGGTGATTCCAACCCTAAGGAGAGGAAAATTCCTAGGTCGACTCTTTTAGAGGATAGGTGTATGTGATGGTGTTATGGATTGGGGTGTATTTCATGAATGGAGACATAGATTTATGCTAGGTTATATCAAATCATTGTCCATAAGCACCTTTGAAGAGGGAGTGCTTAGAATTACCTGAGTTACCTTCCTCGCTTTTGTTTTTCCAAACCCGCATACTTGCCTTGCTCTTTTTTTCATTGATTGTCATGAAATCACCTCCTTCTTGTGATGGGTAGCTTACACTTCATTAAGGTTGTAATGTTCATAAAGAGTTCATTTTACTTTGATAGACATGATGTGCATGGATACTCTCAAGGGTGAGTGGTTATATAAGAGTAGATAGAGTTCAAAACTATAATTTGGTTTTTTTATTAGTTCACTTTAGGGAAATTTTAAGGTCTAAAATGGGCCTCCCAAGGAAAATAATAAAATAATAGTGAAAATAATAAAATAAACATTATGAAATTTTAATGAAAATAAAGAAAACTATTTTTTAATTGTATTTTCGACTTATCTCCTTATAGGTTTACTCAAATTTCAAGTGTTCTCATTGGATGCAAAATGAAACTTCGCATCCCACAAGTGTCCACCCTTGAAATTTGAAATAAACCAAAAATGCAATTAAATAATGACCCCTAACACTGACATTTTATTCTTGAATCCTATTGGTTCTTTTCAAATTGAATTTGTTAAAATATGTTTCATTTAAAAGCCCATTTTTTACCTCAAAATTCCCATAATGCATCATTTGCCATTCTTTTGCATTTTAACATTTTCTCATGTTTTTTTTATTCTTAAAGTTGCATCAGCCTTGAGCATATACAACACCTCACAAAACAAGGTCAACAATGAATTAATACAAGTGACTAATAACAACCAATTAAAGGTAGGACAATGGAGCAAGGGAATGATGACAAATGTTAAGTATGGATATCATGGAAGGTTACCATCATTAAAGTCTCATATTTGTGCCCCTCCTAAATAGTGAAAAAAAAGCCTCAAGGAAAGTCACATTGGACTATGGGTAAGTGTTAACCTCCAAGGTGAAGGAAGGGAACAAGTGTATAACCAATAGAAATCTATTGTCCAAGTCACCATGTCTTCTATGCTAGAATGCTCTTAATCATTAAATGAAAACAATTCAATTAAAATGGTTAATGAACTTCATAATAGATGACCCACCTTCGTCAAATGAGTAAGCTAGATGAAATAATGCACTGACCAAAGAATGGATGAGAGGCATCTAAGGCTAGATATCTATGGATTATGATAAGGTTGTTGGTTGGCAAACTGCATCATAAGAAGAAAAAAATATCTTAGGGTTACCCAGGGTTACCCATACATGTAGGCAGATATGGACCATTTTACATAGTTCAAGTCTAAAAAATATGCATAATGAAGAGAGTAGTCATCAGCATGGATTAAGAACATGTGGCATGTGTGACTTATTCAAACCAATAATATCTACCTTTGTGAAAATGAGTAGTCATCAACATGGATTAACAACATGTGGCATGTGTGACTCATTCAAACCAATAAGATCTGCCTTTGTGAAAAAACACTTTGCTCGAGGAGATACTTCAAGATTTTTGAATACTTTATTATGAAGGCATTTAAGGGTTTCATCTATAAAAGTTGTTGCTCATTTGCAAGAAGGGTGATTTAAAGTAGAGAAAACACTAACATATTATGGTTATTAAGGTGATTTGGGTAAATCTAGAGCTAACATCTATATATTTTTCTGAAGGGTGCTATATTTGTGTAAGGTTGTTATTTCATGCTTGCATCTATTTCTTTGTTGGAAAATTGTACATTTTGTTTTACAGTTCATTGTTTCCATCATAGGGGAATTGTAATAGAGATATGTTTGTCCTCTTACAACAATGATGTCAATTTTTCGATAACAATGGTATGTTCTATGTTGAAGAGCAATTTACTTCAATTTTTCGATAACAATGGTATGTTCTATGCTGAAGAGAAATTGACTTCAATTTTTCTTATTAGCCCAATATCAATTTCCAGATTAGAAATCACATTAACATGATAGTAAATGCATATAGAACATAAATAAAAAGAAGAAAACAAGCCAAGACAAGAGGACACAATATTTGGCAGATGCTGGGGAAAACCCCCATTGTGGGGAAACCCTTTGATCAAGTCTGCTTATTATTCTTCAAAGGTTCAGCAGAGACAGTACAATATACAAAATTCACTTGCCTAAACACAGTCAAATTTGTCCAGTCAACATGATGCCCTAACCAGAAAGTCAACGTTGGTCATCTTAGCAAAATTACTCCTCCAAATCAAATCGGTCAAGCCCAATCAATTCGGCCTCCAAGAACAGTATAAATTAGCCCATAAGAAGTCCAAAAAAAATTTCCAAACTCTGTCAACGTAGAGTCAAACCTGCGGTCAACGCTGGTCAAACAACCCAAAAAACCTCGAAATATGAGCCAAGAAATTCAGCCTACCCAAACAGAATTTCTCCCAAGAAAAATGCAGTCAAACAGGGTCAACTGATGCCTGGTCAACGCTGGTCAAACTTGCTACAACTTGGTCAAAGCAGAAAACATAAAAGTACAGTCAACCCTGCACACGTGTGGAGGACAGAAGCTTCCCAGAAATCTATATGACCCAATCAGATGAGGAGAGAGAGAGATATGTGAGTGATGATGAGTGTCCAAATGAGGTAGATTCTCCTTCTATTTATATGCAATGTTGAGGATGAAAAGACATAGACTTTGGGCTTCTGAGCCTACATAATTTTGTTGCCTGACCTTGACAATTTGTCCATAATAGAAATAAATTCATAATTCCATTTGTACATGTCATAATGAGATGATCTTTAGATCAATCCTACACCTCTTGGAAAGAGGAGTCCAATAAAAATATTAGTTCCATCATATGAGTTGTCCAAGGTGGAGTTTGGCCCTAGTTGTCAATTTTAACACTCCCTCTCAACTAGGGAGAACCCCACCTTCCAAATCATCTGTCAATCTGTTACCATCTCTGACATTCATGTTATACTCTGCTCTACTGAACAATGAAGAAATAATGAAGAAGAAAGGATCAAGAGTATGTCATACCACTCGTCACTAACCTTGAGTCAATCTCCAATGATCGAGAGTGTATCATACCACTCTCGACTGACCCGAAGTCAATGTCCATTGATCGAGTGTACCATACCACTCTCCACTGACACGAAGTCAGTCTCCATTGATCAAGTGTACCATACCACTCTCCACTGATGCGAAGTCAGTCTCCATTGATCCCAGATCAATATCAAACATCCTAACATAGGGAGTACGGTAGTACATGATGCATCCATCAATAGTACTATCGTCCTTATCCTCATTTCCCTACTCATTGGCCAAATGAGAGGTACTTCCCATGGGTCCCGAACTACACGGGTAGGATGTATCAATAGGAGAAGGTGATCTAGGTCTGGGTGTGACAAAGGACCCTTCCAAAACCTTTTACTTTAGTGATGTGTTAAATTGCATTTTGTAAAAGAACATAAATGAATACATGTGCAGAAGAATGAACAGGACAATCATCAGCAACATAAACATAACAAACGTTGATAACGAAGTTCGTCCAAGAGAGACTGCGTCTCCTAGCCCCGGTGTCAAGATGGTGTAGGCCACTTCATTAAGTGTTGTCAATAATGATGATGTACCTAAGAGGTGATGTCGCTATCATACGAGGAAAATGCCCTCATGCAGGAGTGACTCCAAGAGATGTTTCGTTGCAGGAACTCTCATTCAAAAAGGACTCCTATCAATATGATCTAAACTCATGCATGATGATAATGAGCATCCTGCCTACATGGCATAAAAGGGATCTCAATTCAAACATACATGATGAATCATGACAACAAGTACATCACACAAATGATTCTGCATCACATCAAGTAAGAATCATGAGACAAGTAAGAAACAGATTCTCACATCAAACATCAAACAGGGATCTGTGCAGCACGATGCATAGCAAAAAGAAGTACGTAAACACACTGCATATACCTCACATCCTGGGGCCATATGAAGAAAAAGATGTCAAATTGCTGAAGCTGTCCATCCCATCAATCATACTGCGTTGAATCTCATGGAATCGTTGCTCGCATGCTGAACACTGACACCTACACTCCACTTTAGAAAGTGACTGAAAAACAAAATGATCAAATGGAAAATATGAACACACCATCAGATTTGTGGCATCGAATAGTGCAAAATCGACTGTCAAATTTCTGAATTCTGAGAAAGTGAAAATCTGGGGCTTAAGGAATCTTTTAGATTCCCTCTAGATTCCTCGAAGATTCCCTCCTCCAGGTCCTCTGCAAATTGGCTGCTCAGATCAGGAAATTGACTACGCCATCGGGTTCGTGTCATTGAGAGGTGTAAGATCGACATAAAATTTGTCCAATTTGGACACTGCAAAATTTTCACCCCCCTGAGAATTTCGTCCAATCATGGTTCCACCTGTGTTTTTCTCAAGTTCATGGTTCCACCCTGCATTAAAAACTAATTAAAAAATGCCTCGATTTCCATGCGCGCTTTTTGGCTCCTCCATGCTAGTGGGTGCATTGATAAATGAGGTTTATATAAATTTTACCAGGCAAATTAAACAAGGAATTTGTTTGGCGTTGTGGTAAAAATCGAAATTAGTTGAGAGGTCGGGTGGTCAATCCCCGCCCCTCCCATTTTAATACATTATAGTTTTTTTAACAACTGCATATAGTCGTTTTGGGGGTTGGGTCCACATTGGGTGGCCCACCCCATAACCCCCACAGCATATGTATTAACTGGGGGCGTATTTAATGTAGCGCTTTAATTTTTGGTGGGTGTTTGTTTAGCTACTTGTACCGTGGGGCCGCCATGTGGGCAGGGCCGACTCTCCCACTGGTCATGGGTTCAACTCCCACCAGCCTCGTTTAATGCGATGGCACATTTTGTTTGGAGGTTGGGTGTGGTTCGGGTCCACCGAAGGTGGCCCACCCACAACCCATTAACATTGTTTAATGTTGTTTGGTGCGGTTGCGCTGGCGAGGGTCATGGCCCGTTGGCCCTTTAATAAAAAAAATTGTTAATATAGTTTGGGGTAGCGGGGGTGCTGGGCCGCCACCTCATTTAT
>Ga0181464_1000671_pt1 | contig 15674 bp, 11 predicted proteins | sample InSIn2gowninarea_FD_119074 | JGI IMG/M metagenome (GOLD analysis project Ga0181464, IMG submission 119074) | Clean room microbial communities from NASA Spacecraft Assembly Facility at Jet Propulsion Laboratory, Pasadena, California, USA -... ...
GGAAAAGGCCCCATGAGATTACTATGTATCAGATCTAGAGGAGAGGATGCTCTATGAGTCTTGCCAGTGTTAAACTTTTCTCTAGGATGTTTGCTAAGGAGACACCCTTCAGAAACTCTATTGGAGAAACTAATATTTGGCAAGCCATCCACCATGTCATTCTTGCTTAGCTACTGCATATACCTGTAATTTAAGTGACCAAACCTCTCGTGCCAAAGCCTACTACTATCATCAACATGTGTAAGCAATAAGGAGGATTCAGATTCAATAAATTCAGAAAATGTATACAATCTAGCTCCATTGTTTACCTCACTGGTTGCAATTTTGGAGCTACTATGTAGGTCATATATGTTCACCGCATCTGGAGTGAATTCCACTCTCTTTCTGGTGCCAGAATGAGTAATCTGGTAAGCTGAAAGCAGGTTTACCAAAAGTTTTGGAAGATGAAGCACATCTTCAAAGCTTCCGTGTAAAAGTTCCACTCTACCTTCTCTGGTGACCTCAATAGGTGAGTCATCTCCCATGAGGATGGGAGGTCCTCTGCATGCATCCAAAGAGGAATAGACTTCCTTTGTAGCAGCCATATGATGTGATGCACCAGAATCTATAATCCATGCAATAGGGGAAGAATTAATTTCAACTAAAGCATGAAAATTGTTACCTTTCCTATGTGGTGGATCCTCAGTTTTCTTCTTGGCGCCTTAAGGGATGTGGTCCCCAAGGTTGTGCTTCTGAAGTATTTTTTCCATTTGGTGAATTTGTTTCTTCATGCAAGAGGATTCTGGATGGAATCCTCTTTGACAGTAGGTGCATATGTTTCCTCTCTTCCCTTTCTCATTTCTCGAGCCGGAGGAGTCATTGAAGGGCTTGGTGTACCCTTCCTTCTTTGGATAGGAATGTGCTTTTCCCTTGTCATTTTGTGACTAATTTTTCTGATTTGAATCAGATCTATGATTTTTATTATGGCTGCCATCATGCATAGCAAGTGCATGCGGTTCTGGAGGTTTGATTTTCACCCATGCCAATGAGTTTATCTTGCTCAAAAGTAAGGGACTCCATGAACTCTTTGAGAGAAGGCATAGTGTAGGATTTACTAGTTGCGACCCTTACTGAATGAAATGTAGACACAAAGACGTAGTATTTCAGTCCAAGCTTTGACATAATAGAGAGAATTTGGCGACTCTCCTCCTTGGATTTGTCAATTCCACAACCCTTCAATTGCAGCAATAGATCATTATATCTAGTGAAGAAGTTTTGAATTCTGTCATAGTTCCATGGATTTAATGACAACAGCTCCACTTTGAGCAAATGTCCTTTCATCTCATCATGTTTCCTGTAGAGTTCTTTAACCTTTTCCCAAATCTCATTTGGAGTATTGCGGGCAGATAGATGAAACTGCAACTCCGGAGAGATGCACATGCATATGGATCCATGGGCCTCATCCATATGGTTGAGATACTTGGATTTCTCAAAGCTATGATTATATAACTTAACTAAAAGCTATGTTGGCCACTTATCAATTGCAAGAAAGAACATCCTTGGGGCGGGAGGAGGTCTGAAAAACATAAAATTATGATGGAAAGGAAGTCAATTGGGATTAATTATATCGATTATTTTAGAAAAAGTACACAATAGAATGATACTTTGATGATTGGGAGATGGAATTTCACGATTTAAAGTTCGGACAGGTGTCCATGGATAAAATGAAAACTAAATTTACACATTTTCTACATTATGTGCCATATATAAAGGAAGAAAAAGAAAAAATTCAATGCTTTATAAGTTGTCATCCCCCCACCTTTAAATAGAGAATTTAGTATCATAATCCAAAGAGCATGGATGAGGTCATTTTTAAGGCAAGGATTTGTTCTCAGCAAGCCAAACAAAAGACTGATAACTACAAAACCCATTTTAACAAAATTAAAGAGTGAGCCATACAAAACAACAAAGGAGGAAAAAGTTGATAGTTTAAGTGTAATGGGAAAATGGGACAATATTGTGGCTTCAACAAGAATAATGGTCAATCTCAAAAGTCACAAATGAAAGCCCAAATTGGATCCAAATTGACTTAAATTAATAAAGGACCCAATGGACAAGAAGGAGAGAAATTAAAATGTTGGGACTATGGTGAATCCCACCTTTTACAAAACTGCCCCTACAACACAAAAATAGTTCAACATTTGCAAAATGTTCAAGAAGCCTTCACTGTCAATGATGTCACTAAGAATATTCTGCACTTTAGCACAACATTGGAGGAGTGATAAGTAGAGCACCAATCCACTATGGTGGAAGTAGAAGGTGCAATTATTGACCAATACATTTTGATATTAGTTGATCTTGGTGCTATTTTAAGCTATATTAGCCATAAAATCATAGAGAGCTACAAAATAGTAGCTGAAAAATATTAAAATTCCTCAATGGTACAACTAGCTACAAGAGAAAAAAGAAGAGTCATTAGCTAGATCAAAGCTTTCCCGATTATGTTGGATGGAAAATAGAACACAATCAATTTAAATGTGTTTCCATTGGGCTCCTATGATGTCTTGGTAGGAATGGATTAGCTAGAAATCCATAAAGCACACATGAATTGTTTGGAGATAATAGTTACTTGTGTAACAGACAACAGTGAGACACAAGATATAAAGGGTATATTCAGACTAGTTTAATTCATCAAATATCAATGCTACTTTTGAGGAAAGAATCTACAAAAGGGTGTCAACTTTCCACCACTAAGGTAGAAAATCAATCCTTTCAAAAAGAAGAAAATATGATAGAAACATTAGAAGTGGTAACAGAATTTGAAGATGTGTTTCTGGAAGAGAGTTTGATGTTTCCTCCCAAGAGGGAGATAGACTTTTATATAGAACTAATACCAGGAGTTGCATCAGTATCCAAAGTTCCCTACCAAATGATAGTACCAGAACTCATGGAATTAAAAATTCAATTGTAGGAGTTGCTGATTAAAGGGTACATCAATCCCAGTGTATCCTGATGGGGTGCATTGGTCCTCTTCATTAAAAGGAAGGATGATACTTTTAGATTGTGCATTGATTACTCACAGTTAGACAAAGTAATAGTTAAGACTAAATACCTTTTACCCCCAATTGATGATCTTTTTTATCAAGCTAAGGTGGTAATTGTGTTTTCCAAAATAGACCTTCGATTCATATACCATCAATTAAGGATCATAGAAGAAGATATACAAAGGAAGATGTTTAGAACCCAATATGTACACTATGATTTCACAACATTATCATTTGGTCCCACAAATTTTCTTGTCACTTTTATATGTCTAATGAATAGTTTGTTCAACATATTTATGGACAAATTTGTGTTAATTTTTATTGATGTCTTATTGGTACACTCAAAAAAAGTGCAGGAATAGAAACAACACTTAGAGATAGTGTTGCAAACCTTGCGATAAATCCAAATATATGAAAGATTTAGTAAATGTGAGTGTTTACCACAAATTTGTGATTATCATTATCATTTCTTAGTATCTAATCATTAATTTTATTGATATTTTGTAATTCCATTTATCATAATTCTTCATATAATACCATTTCATACTTATTTATGCTCTTATGGTTAAATAATGTTTGTGTTCCTTTATTTTTAATATATTAAAGACTATTATGCATGATTTTTCCAATGATGGTTTATGAAGAGAATTATTGTAATAATATTCAAAACTTCAACCTCCAAGTCCTCATCCAAATCACAAATACAAGCTCCAACTCATGGTCAAACATTTCAACTCAAAAATTCACTTGATAAAAAATGATAGTTTTGTATTATATTTTGCAAGAAAATGAGCATGAATATCAAAATTTTGCAACATGAATTTTGTGCCAAATGGCCCAATTTAGTTTCAGTAAGAGTAGTTTTCCAAAATTCGCTCTAGTTTGAGAGATAATCATGGTTCTCTGAAGGTGATTTTACTAGATTTGTTGTTACAACCATTTACCAATGGCAAAATTAAATTTGACTTGTTTTATCGTATGAATGTTGGAGAGATCATTGGGATCTCATATTGTTTGATATGATCAATTTGTTGAGGACATTTTTTGCTAAAATGCAAACAACAATAAGAAGTTGTTCCTACAAAGTGGCATGCGTTACAAAACTAGATTTTTGGCTTATCGAGTAAACATAAAGGGATTTCCTTGAATAAAAAAGAATGTCCTAAGAAACCCTGATTCTCAAGATGTTCCTTATATAAAAAATCTTCCATGTAAACCTTAAATAGGTGAAGCCACCTTTAAATGGGATATGGGAAATTGAACTTTGAGAAAGACATAAATATTGTATTTTATTCTAATCTTCGCTAAGACTTATTAATGAAAGTGATTCGTGGTTAAACTCGTGATTTTTCGGTGCATTCTCTGATATGAGTATAGTGTAGGCACACTAAATCCTAGGTAGTCGAGCCCCTCTTCCGTCGATAAAGTATTTCTTCCTCTATAAAATAAATTAGTTTAATTCCTGATTCAGTATAGTTTTCTTTATGTGGTAGTACTCTCGATTATTTCCATCGTTGATTTCATGTGTTTTTTCCTATAATGATATAATTTATAGTATTTTCTTTTCAAATGATGTTTTCTTAATATATATGTTGCTTAGTTGACTTCTCATTTCTATTACTTGAAATAGAATTTGTTGTTATTTCAAAGTAGTGTTTGATTTATTTCTGAATTATTTAATAGCTGAATGAGTATGAGATCATCATTGTAGAGTTGAATATTTCTATTTTTTTTCCTTAATGAAGTTCGTAAGTTGAACTTTCATTTAAAAGTAGCATTAACCTTTAAATTCAACAGCTCATTATATTTCTATCTTTGTGTGCAAGTTTGATTTAATAGAGTTTACTTTTAGTCATTTTATTTACTTTCTAATTTTTTCTTTCTTCATTTATTTTGGTTTGCTAGATTTTAAATACTTTAAGAGTGTGAATATGATAAATCTATTTTTAGTTAATAGGTGATTAAAGGATCATAGGTAATTTCATGTAGAACTATTATTAGTTGTTGGTAGTTTTTTGTATAAACTTTATCAATTTCTCTTAAATAAAAGGATGCTTCCTGGGTTGATAATTAATTTCCAAATGATTAGTTGTTTAAAGGGCTCAGGAAGTGTGCTTATGCAAGTGAGACGTGTTGTGGTTTACAAGTCAAAAAAATGAAAGAGTACAAAATAAAATATGTAGTGTATGATTTGGATTTAGTAACAGTGATACATGCCCTTAATATGTGGAGACATTATTTGGTTGGAAGAAAATTTACTTTAATTACTAATCACATTAGTCTGAAGTACTTCTTCAACCAACATGAATTGAATGCTAAGCAAGCCAGGTGGATGGATTTCCTAATAAAATTTTCTTTTGATATTAAACACAACAAGGAAAAGGAAATTAAGGTGGCAGACACCTTAAGTCAATGTCTAAAACAAATTTTTGAGGATTTTGTCCTCCAACTTGAAACATATTCGTTGGAAAATGTCAAAGAAAAAGTACTGATAGATCAAAAATATGATAATACATGTAAAAACTTGGATGCTAAAGTTTATCTAAATAGATGGAATAATTATAGAATAAAAAAATGGTTCCTAAAGTATGAAAAATATTTTACATACGAGTTCAAGAGAAAATTAAACAATTAATTATGGATGAACAACACAATAAACCCTTTGCACAAATCCATGATACTAAAAAATGATAACATCCCTCCAAAAGGAGTTCTTTTTCCATGGAATGAAAAGTTAACTGACTAAATATCTAGTTAGATTTCATGAATGTCAATGAATGGAAATTCAACATAAGCACGCAACAAGCTTATTAAATCCCTTACCCATTCTAGAGTGGAAATGGGAGTCGATATCCCTAGACTTTATTATAGGGTTTCTTGGAACATGAAGACAACATGATGCTATCATGCTAGTAGTTGACATACTAACTAAATTTTCTCATTTTATCCCTCTGTAGTCTATATATAAGGTTGCAAAAGTAGCTGATGTGTTTATATAAGAATTATTTAACTTAGATGACATACCTAAAATGGTCATTTCAGACAGATACCCAAAATTCATCTCGAATTTTTCGAAGTCCCTATTTACAAGATTGGGTATATAATTAAAATCTAGTAATGCATATCATCCATAAATAGATGGGAAGACTAAACGACCTAATCAAATTTTGGAAGACATGTTGCAAATTTATGTAATGAACCAACTATCTAAATGGGAGGATTACGTCTATTTGGTGGAGTTTGCATATAACAATGGCTATCATACCTCTTTGGAAATGACTCCTTTTGATGCATTATATGGAATAAAATGTTAGGTACCCTTAATCTAGAGTTGAATACAAGATTGGTTGGTGTTAGGACTAGAGCTATTATAAGAAATGGAGCAAATGGTAAAGTAAACCAAGAAAACTTTGAAGGAAACATAGGGCAAACAAAAAATCTTTGTGGACATGAGAAGGACTCCTAAAGATTCCTATGTAGTAGAATTTTTTATTCAAAAGTGTGACCTAATAAAAGTTCTTAAAATTTGGAAATTGTCCTAAACAAACTCCTCAATACTATGGGCCATTCGAAATACTAGCTAGAGTGGGACCATTAGCTTATCAATTAACTTTACTAGCTCATCTTAAGATAAAAAAAATGTATTTAATGTATCTTTATTAAATAATTTGTATTTGCTCATAATCATGTAATTAAATGGAATGTTGTACACGTCAAACCAGAAGGAAAAATCCAGGTTGAGCCAGTACATATTTTGGATCGAAGGAAAACTACTCTATGAAACAGAATCATTGCTCAAGTCAAAGTGCAATGGGTCAACTTTCAACATGAAGAGGAAATTTTGGAATTGGAAAAATAGATGAGAAAAGCTTTCCTTATGTTATTCGAAAGAAGAATGGAATCTGCAAACACCAAGGACGGTGTCCCTTTAATGGGAGGAGAGGTGTGACACTCCTAGTTACTTGACTATGACTTAAGTGTCTAATACTTCTTTATGGTTCTATATTTTCATTATGATTCAAAGTTCAAAAGTTTGGATAAGGTTGTTAATGTAAATATTCATATTTTTGATATACATATTCATTTTTTGTGCGGATATATATCAAAAGAGAAAAATTGTGTTGTTAACACTCTTGTGAATGTGTTAAGAGCTATTAGGTGGAACTTAACTCCTAAATACCAAGGAAAAAGTTGGAATAAGTTATTACCAAGATGAGGGTAGAAAAGAAAGAGGAAAATTTCCCCATTGGACTTATTCAGAAGAATATGAAATAGAGAGACCAAAAATGTATGCCCTGGTTGGAGATAAATGTGATGGATCTAGCTTTTCTTAGGAATATTGTGGGAGAGAAGGATAGTGATTTTTTTATCAAAACTAGTGCGAGAGAAAGATTGGCGATAACCTTAGGAAATAAGAAGGACGTTAGATATTTAGGAGAAGAGAATTTATTTTTTGAAAAGGAAACTAAGAATTCCTTAGATTATTTCTTTGACGAGAAGGAGAAGAACTTGGGTATAGCTGGTTGAGAAGAGAAAGAAACCATCTTATGGCTAGCAATACCGAGATAGCTCTCATAGCAATCCCAAGAAAAAGAATAGATAAGTATATGGTGGTCTCAATTATCTACTAATTACTTTGACAAGAAGATACCATAAATAATGAATAGAAAAACTGTATAATAACTAGTATTGATAATTTTGCATTGAGTTACAATATTTATTTAATATAGTCTGCAACATGGAAGGAAACTTCAGAAAGCCTATGAGCCTTTAATTTTATTGAGGTAAATAACTTACAGGGGACCTTGGAGAGTAGAGTCTATGCACTTAAGATTCTAGTATCTAGGAGAATAGAATGGTATTTTACAAAGGGAATGGATAGTAACAACCAATGTTTTCTTAACTGTTGTAATTGTTGTAAAAGAATTTGTTGTTGCATGGAAGTAAATCAAGAAACATTGGAATGAATTACTCTATATGTAAATCTATAAATATATACACATATATGTAAGTTGGTTATAATATTAGGGTTCAATAATTAGCACACATAATGATAAGGAAATTACCATTACATATCTCATCTAACTTTCTAGACTATGCTTATAATTATTTCTAAACAAATACATTCTATGTAATGAATTTAAAAATTTGTAGTTATTGGAGGTAACATGCACATAGAAGAATAAAAAAATAGATAAGGAGTAAAGAATATATATATATATATATATTGCAAGCCCTTAATGAAGCGATAATTGATAGTTGTTGTACAAATCTTTTTATACAAATAACTAGAAACTATAAAAATAGATTGACTTGCTTATCAAAAGAGAAAATACGAGCATTATAATAGGCCAAATAAGTAAAAGAACTATAAATGCAAATTTAAATTAAATTTAATTGCATACAAAAATATGAAAAATACCATTTGAATTTTTCTTGTAAAAGAAAAGAATCAATAAATAATAGATATATCTAATGTAAATGGAGAGGAGAAACTAAATTATATAAAAACCATATAATCATAGTAAGAGTATTTTATATCACAGAGAAAAGTAACTGAGGTTTGATGGCTCTCAAGTAAACGAGAAATAAGTTTAAATCTCCATTAAATAAAATAGAATGTAATCATAGTAGGATTATTTTATATCACAGAGAAAAGTATCTGAGGTTTGATGGCTCTCAAGTAAACGAGAAACAAGTTTAAATCTCCATTACATAAAATAGAAAGAAATAGGATTCAAGTTCAACAACATACAAAATCGCTAACCAAAGAGGCCATACCCAACTATGGCTCTTAGAACACAAAATCTTGGTTGAGTGACAATACTCAAAATAATTACTTTGATTTAACAATATTAATTTAAAGAAAAATATTGCTCGAAAGCTTGCTAGTCATCTTATCATGGGAGGAAGCTCGAGTTACAAGGTAAGGATCTCCGAAAGTCTAACTCTAGTGAACATGATAAAACCCAAGTAGGGTCTCAGACTCATGGTTAAATAGCCCTAGAAAGAGATAAAATATATAAGAACATGGAAACACGGAACGCCAAAAAAAACTGATGTTAAGTTGAACGAAAAATTGAAAATGGTTCATTCCAAAGGAGGGTCGAACCTGGAAAAATGAAAACCATGGAGAAACACTCTACACGAGGAGAGGGAAAAACTGTGAAAAAATATAGTGTATAAACAATACGTAAAGGATAAGGATGGAATGGCTTTAGTCTAAAGACCTAACTTCCCTTAAATAAGTCCAATTAAAAGAAACATACCACTATTCTACATATGCAAGCATCCGAGGGCTGATTATATTAACATACGCCCGACAGTAATAAATTTTTAGTGAGAAAGTAAAACCATACAAGAATTGGGATTAAGGTTTTTACCTGCAAGGGGACTGAGTAAAAAAGTTTGCATGACAACCTTCCTTTAAGCTCCAGAATGGTTAGTCAAACAAACCCTCATTTTAGCTGGAGCTCAACATCTCAACGGCCAGAGTTCTTACAACAAAGAAAGTTAAAAGAATGTGCAAGTAACCGGTCATAGATTAAGGAGAATGTATAAAGAAGAAAAAAGAGAAAAATAGAATAATATATATATATATATATAGAGGCATGGGAATGAAAATTTATATAGGGAAAGGAATCGATATGTGGAGAATAACCCTTGTAAAGAACTGCTGTTTCAAATCCTCTACATGAAACTTCTCTCGTCAAGTCAACAAATTCGAAAAGGAGAGAAGTCGTAGAGGCCAAACGAGAGAAAGGAAGGGTTAAACAAGGCCCATGGGCGCAGGGACATTCCAGGGCAAGCGAAAGAGTCGATGAGGCTAGAATGGTGGGATGGGGGTGGATAGTTACCTAAAACTACCTTGTGTTACTACCACTATCCATCCCAGCCCTGATTGTAGACATCGTTGATGTGTGGACACATCAAGATCACGTTAGAATTCGGCTCATGGAATTACAAAAAAGACACAATTTACAAACTTTACAAACTATTCCAATATTAATATATATAACCTATTATCTAAACAACAACAATAATAAGACTTATAACGTGAAAACCTTCATCCCAGTGAGGCTACGATTAAACGATTAACATCATATACAAATATTACCATATGCACCCCATTGTATAAGTCAGACGGTAATATAAACGTTGAACTCCAATATCGACATACAACTAATTACCCCACTATATAAGTCTAATGGTAATATGAATGATGGACCTTGATATGTACATACAGCTAATTATATGATCTTGGAGGAATTCAATGGTGTAAGAATTCAATGTTTTAAAGATGTGACTATTGTCTAATAAGGATGGATTTTGTTATACAAAGGTAAACCAAGAAACGACCAAGAAACGACCAATGTTGCTAAACTTTGTCCAATGGTTGTGGAAATCAATGTTGCTAAACTTGGAATCCACTAGTTGTGGAAATCAAAGGTGTAAGAAATAGCGACTTGGTTAAATTCGGTGGTGTAAGAATTCAATGTTTTAAAGATGTGATTATTGTCTAATAAGGATGGATTTTGTTATACAAAGGTAAACCAAAAAACGACCATAGATAAAGGAAACTATAAAATATGTCAAGTAAATTTGAAGTGAATGGACTTAGAATTTTCGTAGCATGGACCGGAAATTTATAGGAGTAGAGTTGTTATATTTTGTCATTTTCTTTACTTAAAATATAAATAACATTTATTTTGCACTATTTTTATTATAAAAAAATTCCTTAAGTATCTAATGGTGTTTATGTGAGGATTTCCAAGAAAGATATGACAATATATTTGAATACAATATATTATCTCTTTTCATTAATAGGAATTATCAGTGTTCTAGGTTTGTAGTAGATAATTAATGTCTTGATTTTGTGATTTTTGATGTCAAAAGGAATATGGAATTTTAGAAAAAGGAAATGTGTATGTATAGATGGAAGGTTGAATTTTATTCTTCTTAAATGTGTTTTTTGATTTTGTAATAGATGATACAAGTCTTGATTTTGTGATTTTTTATGTCAAAAGGATTATGGAATTTTAGGAAAAGGAAATGTGTATATATAGATGGAAGGTTGAATTTTATTCTTCCTAAATGTGTTCTTTCTTTCCAAATTGGAGAATATTCTTCTTTGTAAGTGAAACTAAGAAACATAACCCTAGTTAGATGTTGTTTATAACAACACTGAGTGTTATATTGTTTATAGAAAAATGACAGTTTGTGTGTTTTGAAGAATAGGGACTATACAAATGGGTCAATGAGGTTGAGGTCAAGGAGCATGTGTTGTTTCGAAAAGTGGAGAAGACATAAACATAATTTGGCATCAAAGTTATAGGAAGTTAGGGTTATAGTTTCTTTCATTCTTTACTATGAAAATATTGGTGGATGGTTTTCCCAGATATTTCTAATTTTGTTTCAAGCACGTATTCTATGGATACAAACATAAAATTATTTTTGACAAAGCCCGAAATTGAATATTCAAAGAAATTCTTATCTTAATTCATGTACATTGTTATCACCAAAAATTGATCATCTAGCTATAAGTTACTGGACGGATCGAAGTACACCATATAGGGCCAATTTTACCATAGTAAAATTGCTTTCACTGTGAGAAATTACTTAATAAGCCACATTTGTTAAGTCATTTATAATTAAACCTATGAAGAATAATTAAATAAATCACTATGTATTTAACTATCTTCTAGGAATCATTAATTAAACCATTGTTTAACTAATATTCCTTATCATATTTGACCGAGTTATGAGAAATGCATAGATAAATGATTAATTACTTTATTTTTCTCTAGGATTAATTAATTATTCACTAATTAGTTATTATTCCTTGTCAAGTTTGACTAAATATCATAGGAATACTTAAATAAATCATTATTCATTTACTATTCCTTAACCATATTTCTTGAGATGATAAATAAATCATTTATTTATTTATTATTTCTAAATAAAAGTTTAAATAGTTTTTCTCTCTAAGAAAATATAATAAAATATTTCAAATGGTTAATTATAGAATGGAGTTAATAATATTTTCTTATTGCTCGTTATTCGAGGATAACCTAATATTTTGTTATAAATATAAGGGTTTTACATTCATTCTTCACTTTTGATCATTTTCATTGTTGCACTGACTATCGTAGCTCTGATTATTATCATTGTCCCACACCATCTTATTTTTCATTTGAGTTCTTATTGAGCTCAAACATTTTGTTTGCTCGGTTTTACCCATTATAGAGGAGAGAGACTCTACTCTTCATTGAGGATAACCAACAATCCATCCCATAGAGGGGGAATAGTAACATTATTTATTCCCTTCATAGGTGTTGTTTAATAAAATATATTCTTTATATATCTGGTTTCCATTCGATTATTGGAGTTATTTGCACTTATTTTACTATTCCATTATGCTCTTTAACTATTTCTGTTGCATAGATTAGGGCTTTGGCATGTTTTGTTTCCATCATTTCTTTTAGATCTACATTGTTTAATAGCTATTTTTATTGTTAGGGTTGTTTGTCATCCACACCATGAAGTAGTTTCTTTTCATACACCTTCGAGAAGAATACTACATAACACACAAAATTTTTGGCCAATGAAGATATTATCAATCCACAATGGCAGGTAATTTTTTTTTCTTGTAGATGACTACTCCAGAAAGATATGGGTATATGTCTTATAGGAAAACAAGATAAACTGTGTTTCAACAAAGGATGAGCTTGTAGTGTCAAGGAAGTTCTTAAGTTTATTCATGCACATAATCGTGGGAAAATTAAGATGTTATCAATCTCATGTGCTATGTATTTTTATTTTTTCTTGTAGATGCCTATTCCAAAAATAGACGGTTATATTTTCCGAAACAAATCTCTTATGGTTTTCATCAATTTAAAAGTTTTTAAGTTATTGTTGAGATGCAATAAAGTAGAAGCATTATATTTTTTAGCATTGATAATGATGGCAATTGTTTCTCCTACAATTTCATTGTTTAGTGTAATTAGGTACATAGAGATAATGCACACGACCTTATATTCCACAAAAAAAATGGGGTTTGAGAGATAAGGAATTTTTTCTATTATGGGGATGAAAATATTCACACTAGAGAAAAAATATGTTTCTAACAAATATTTGGCAAAGAAAGTACACACAACTGTATATCTAATTAAAAGAAATTATGTGAAGGTGGTTAAAAGAATGAACTCCAGGAAAGGTATGGTATGGAAAAAAGCATTCAACACATTGTCTCAAGGTTATCGATTTAGTTGCTTGTACATGGGTTCCTCAAAAGAAGTCTAGCAAACTGGATTCAAATGAAACATATTAATTTCTACATAGTATATTATTTATCATAAGGCTTCTAGTTTAATTGATATTGAAAATGAGAAAGATTGTTTTTAGGAGAAACACGAAGACTTATGAAAACACAAGTTCATTTCAAGTTAATTCAAACCACAAATCAAGCCTGGAAATAGTTTAATAATTTTTAGGATAATAAGCTGTTATGAATGGGACAGTTAATCAATGTAGGTCAAACCTCAAGAATTGTAATTCAAGATGATCAAGTCTACTAGTTTTGAATTGAAAAGTATAAAGAGTTGTTGTATAGAGGGCTCTTACTAGGGATTTAGGTAACATGAAAAGATCTATGGGGTGGTTTTCGCCAAATAAACTAATTTTTAAAGTATTATTGTGGAGCATGGCACAAACCCATCTAACCAATGTATATGGGTAATGATTTTGATGTAGATCAAGCTCACGAGATTTGTTTTAGCCCATGCTCCCAACTCTAGTACTGATAGATGTTCTCTTTAATATTGGATGGCTTCATCTCCTCCTAATATAGATTGTCTCATTGATCAAGAAAAATACAAAGAAAGTAGTGTTGGAAATATCATTGCTAGATCAAAAAAATAGGAATTGACCTAATTTAAGGTTCATTAATGGGTATGATCCTAATTGATAGAAGAAGAATGGACTATTTAGGATAATTCAATTGACACAATTGTAGGAAAGGTAGGGGCTAACTTCAAGTGACTTTGGATCAATTATAAGGACACCAAGGTGGGAATTTTTCTCTAGGAAGCATCATCCTATTGATGTGTTAGTCAATACTACATAAACTAATCATCTACCAATTCAAACAACCATTTATCTAGGATAAAATGATGACTCTCTTTGTTTCTCTCAATCCATGTTTAATTATTTGGACCTTGAGTCTCTTGACTTGAGTGCCTATCAAAAAAATATGAAACCTTCCCTTTCACCCATAAGGGGCTAGACGTTGGCTCATCTTGTGTGATGTTTCTTTATGCTAGATGGTCCAATTCATGAGGCAATGAAAAAGATTGTTTGCAAAGAAACAAAGGATGGAACTAAAGGAGGAATGAGTGCATTTAGAGAAGGCTAATGTTCTTGAAGGAGGACCAACATAATACCATTCTTCAAAAGGTTGCTCATTATATATTTAATGTCCATGAGAAGAAGTATATTGTCTGGAGGGACAGATTTTAGGCCGACCAATAATGGAGTCATGAAGGGTATGTGGGATCTTAATTCTATTTTGACTTCTTGAAATGCAAATATTCCCTTAAGCATGTTCTTAGGCTTTGAAGGGATGATGTTTCATCGGAAGAGGACCCTTTAAAGGATGGGGATATGTTTGGACTACATTTTCATAATATCCTCTCCCCATTTCAACTTTCTATCAAAGTAATTTATACTACCAAATTTGTTGTGATGTAGTTCTAAGGAAGGTTATCATCAAAATAAAGGAGTTGATTATTAATTTTAGTAGACGGAGCATTAAAGATGGGGAAGATTTCCCATTTCTGTGGTCACAAAGCATGATATGTTAAATGAAGTTAGGAGAAACACTATACCATCCACCCTCATTGGAAAATGTCCATAATATTTCATGTATAATAAATTCATTCCTACAAATAAAGATAGAAAACATCAACTATATGTCTTGAGTCCTTGACTCTTGACAGTGTCTTTGAATTTTTGATAGGGTTGCAATAGTTTCCACAAATTTCTTTTTCTTTTTATAAGGAAACTATATTTTAATCAGAGAGTCGTTGAACTCCTAAAGATTGCAGGTTCTAGGATTGTAAAGTGTAAATAGTATAAACATCAAATTTACTAAGAATTGAATCTTAGACCAGCTAAGTTAAACCTCCACTTATTTACACATAAACCACAGCCTGGGAGCTTCACCAAAATGATTGTATGATGAACTAAACAATTAATTTGGAGAAATTTATTTTTGTAGTTAAGACAGTTCTTTTATTGATGGGTTTTTTTTCCATATATTACACCCATAAACACACACATCTTGGACTTCATTAAACTTGAATAGTTCATCCACATAAGTTGTAGAAAACATTCCATGATTTGGTATTGTAATGTTTGTTAGCCTTGAGCCATATGATTTTCAAGACTAAAAATGTCTTCCACAAGATAATATTAACCTATTTATTACCCTAATTCCAAATCCCATGTTGATCAGAATAACTACATCCATAGCTAGTATTGACCTCTTCCTTAAACCTTGAGGCCTACATCCATGTGGACTGAACAAACAATTCTCTAAGCTAGTATTAACCTTTTCGCTAAACACTAGGACCTAAACCATGGACCCCAAAA
>Ga0181464_1000672_pt1 | contig 15672 bp, 19 predicted proteins | sample InSIn2gowninarea_FD_119074 | JGI IMG/M metagenome (GOLD analysis project Ga0181464, IMG submission 119074) | Clean room microbial communities from NASA Spacecraft Assembly Facility at Jet Propulsion Laboratory, Pasadena, California, USA -... ...
AGTGAGGGGCAATGAATACATAGCAGAGAGGCAGAGTTGGTACCAGAGAGGCAGCGCAGAGCCCAGAGAGGTTGACGTAGAGGCAGCTGGAGGCTACACAGAAGAAACCAAGAGCTACGCAGAGCCACATAATCCAACTTCCGTTCATGAGTTCAAGCCGCCAACTTTATCTGTTCTAGATCCAAAACTTTATTTTAGCTTAGAACCTTCGTAAAGTTGCCATAGAGGGGTTCAGATCTCGTTCGAATGCTTCAGAAAATGTTGCTTCCTACTATGCCAGAAAAATTTTAAAGCTTCGTTGCCTCCAAATGATGTACTTGTTCCTAAAACATAATCAATTTCAATAGGAAAACTCACTTTCTCCAGATCGTATTTTTGTGCCATGATAAAATGAAGAGAGGATAGAGTAGTATCAACTAGGGTGGAATCTTTCACCACTGAAATTGACAAAGGAGAAGGGGTATTTAAAGCCTCAGAGCTAATGCTCAAGAACAATTGAATTGATCAACCATTGATGCTCGAAAATGAATCCAAGTCTCCTTTATTTATAGACTTCCTTGAGGGGTTTCACTTTCTTAAGTGGTTGAGTGTGTCTTACTCAAAGCCCCAAATTTGGGTTTTTCGCCCAACTTACCCAAAACTCGCCCACAATGGGGGTTTTGGGATTTTATCCCCTTTTTTTAAGGACTATAGCCTAAGGGGACAAAAAGGCTACTAAGTCCACTGGTCCTCAATTCATTGAGGACATCATAGTCCCCCCTGCCTGAAATTGCTTGCCCTCAAGCAATTGCAAATTTGGGTATTGTAGAATCCATTCTCCCTCCCATTTTGCGCCCTCCTTTGGTAAATTCTTCCCTTAGATGAGGTACTCTGGAATTACCCTTCCCCTTAACTTCTTTTTCTCGAACGACCATGATCGTTTTTGGAATCAATTTGAATTGTCTTGCCTCATCCAATGGTGGCAGCTCAACAAAAGTGGCAACCTACTGACCTATAGCCTTGTTGAGGCACGATACATGAAATACATTATGGATTTTGCTATTACTCGGTAGCCCCAACTCATACGCCACTTCATCCACTGTTCGGATAATTTTGTAAGGCACATAAAACCTTGGCTTCAGCTTCTCTGCCCTGCTCTTCTTGAGTGTAGACTGTCGATAAGTTTACAATCACAGGAAAGCAAGATACCTTACCTCAAAACTACACTCTGGGTGGTGCTGGTTTGCGTACATCTTTTGCCGATTCTTAACAACTTGAATATTCTCCTTGAGTACCCTAAAAATGTCTTGACTCTCCTGTATCAGCCCCTAGACCCTCTGCGTCTCACACACTGGCCTCTCTTGGCTTTGCGCAACTCCTGGCTGCCTCTGCGTAGCCTGCAACTGCCTTTACATCAACCTCTCTAGGCTTTGCGCTGCCTCTCTGGTACCAACTCTGCCTCTCTATTATGTATTCACTGCCCCTCTCTGCTAATCACTGATTCTACCTCTCTTAGGAAACCCTGCTTTAGAGAATAGTATGATTGATCACTTTGGTGTGTTTTCTCCAACTGACCCTCAAGCCTCCTCTTATACTTTTCTTGTTGGTCTATCAACGATCGAGATTAAATCTCTAATCAACGCTAAGATTAGAGTTGGGTTGATCCATGACTTTTGGACCCTTCTAACCCAGTTTTATATTAATACCCATTAATATTTTATTTTTCCTAAGTTTAGACTTAGGAACTCTATTAAAAATATTAATTATTTTAATATTTCCTAAACCGGGTATAATCTGTCCAAACCATTTTTGGGTCTTGGATATCTCATGTGCTTTAGCCTCTTCACCAATTTTCATGGCTAGAGCACATCCAATGCTACCCCAAATCAACACTTCCTCTTAGCGAGGGCTGTGCTCTAGTAATACTCCTCACTGAGTATCACCCTGATCATCCAACATTGGTCCCTGTGTTAATGTTAGGCCTCCTTGCCCAACATCCTCTGCACTGCTGCATCATGTACTGCTACCCATGACACTGCCACTGCCACTATTGCATCCATACGATAGTTCCCTTTGCATCTGTGCTACTGCTGGCCCCTACATCCAGCACTGCATCCTCTCTCATCATGCTACATCGTGTTGCCCATAGCACTGCCACTGCTAACTATTGCACTGCAACTCATTTACTGAGAAGTAAGTAACTGATCCTCCCAACTCTAACATCCCTGTCAAGTTAGAAACACTCTCGATGCTGAAGCTCCCTCTGCTGTTGACAAGTGCTCCCTCTACTGACCTCTGCGTTGTTGCAACAATTCCATGCATTTCACACATTGCACACCTCTCTGTGCCATCCTGCACTAGTGCAACATTCCCGTGCTTCTCGCATTGTTGCATCCTACTAGCCTTGCGTTTTCTTGAGTCTCTTCCACTATAACACTCTCTGTCACTCCATCTGCATCTGTCTCTACCGACATCCGCCAGTCCGGATACTCCTCTTCGGGGCTCTCGTAGCCAAGTATAATCCAAGAGGTTGGGTACCTCAAGGATCCTGCCCCTCATCGTCTGTAGTCCGTCTGACTACAGTTCGATGTCTTCCCACTTCCTCTCAAGTGTCACATGAGCACTCATGGCACAATCTTCATCCTCCTCGACTTCTTTCTTCGCCCTTGCTGGCGCTGCCTTGGTCTAAAAAGCCTCTCCCTTACTCTTCTTCCTTGGACACTGGTTTGCAAAATGACCCAGTTCCCCACAATGGAAGCATTTAACCTTGGAGAGGTCTTTTTTCTTCCTTTTTTCCTGCTTTCCCGCAGAGGCTAGAGCCGCATCCTCTTCTTCCTCCTTCTTGATTCTAACCCCTTTGCCGCTACTCCTTGCCTTGGTTGGCCGTTTGATCTTTTCTTGATGAAGAGTCGCCCACAGTTCCTCCCCATTCGGAAGGCTCGTCCTGCCCAATATGCGCTAGACAAATACCTCCCAATCCTCTGAGACTGTGTTCAGTGCGATCCTCACCAACATTTTCTCATCTGGCGTGGCCCTTATGGAAGTTAGCTAGTCCCAGATCTCCTACAATCGTTCGAGGAAGATATTTATATGCTCTCCCTTCTGCATCTGGTATGACCGCAACTGATTTTCAAGTAACATCTTCCTTTGCACAGAAGTATGCTGGTACAATTTCTTTAGGGCCTCCCACATCTCATTTGATGTATTCTTTTTGGCAATATGCGGCACCACATGATCCTTGATCCCATCAAGGATGATGCACTTTGCCCTGGCCATTGCCTCCTCATACTTCGCTTTTTCAATTGGGTCATCTGGGATCGCTCTAGTTTTCAAGGCGAAGTCTTTGATGTGATATCTGTCTAGAATAGACAAGATCCTGGCCTTCCAGACCACAAAGTTGGACGCTCCGTCCAGCCTATCCTGATCTCTTTAGCGCATTTGCGGTCATCTCGCTGCTCTTCTTTTGACTCCTTCGAGTCTCTCTACTTCCCTCTTGGAAGTCCTCTGTTTGACTCCTGCTGAGTCTCTCAACTTCTTGTCTAGAAGTTTTTGGTTTGACTCCCTTTGAGTCTCGATTTCTCTTATGGAAATGCCGCCAACGTCAAGTTGCCCCACTTCAATCATCTATGCAACTGCACCACTGATCTAGATTCCTTGGCTAGAAATCCACCTCGGTAACAACTCCCTCCTCCTTGGCCTTGCCCTGTTAGGTATTGTTCTGACCACAGTACAGCACCAGCATCGCGCCGCAAACTACCCACAACCTCCTATGCCCTAGAACTGAAGGATTGAGCCTCTAAGCTCTGCGCAATCCCGACACCGGCAGAATCTGTACCTCGTGGCGACAATGTCGATCCTTCCTGACTGAGAAAGATGACCGGGATTGCGTAGGTCAGGTTTGCTCCTCTCTACTTCTACGCTGATCCTCCTCCTGGCTCGAACTGATGATGCAAGCCCTCTGTGTCACCCCTTCCTTGCTGCTTTCTGCTAGGAACAACTTCTGTCACTCGGGACAACTGTTTCTTCTACTACTGCTCTGCTAGCTGATGCCTTCAATTACCTTGTGATTTGCAACCATGCTCTAATAACATATTGGAATTTCTAACTCTGATCCGTTAGAAATTCTTCCTGTACTATCTAGTTTAATTTGCCTACTTGTTTAATTACTTAACAAGTTATCTACCATGTAAATACTGAAAATAAACACAAGTACAATATCAAGTTTCAAAATCCATAGATCATCAACTGAAAGTAAACAAGTGCATAAGTGACACCGTTGTTTTTGGACTAATGTCTCGGGAAAAACCCAATGCGAGAAAACTGGTGCAACTATTCAAAGGGTTTTATTACTAGGTAGTTTGTTGAATACAACCAGGGTGCCAGAAATGGCTCACCCAACAAAGAATGCCCTCGGCAGTAGTATCTCTCCTTGGAGACAGATATTCCGACTTATAAATAACTGGATGAACAATCCCACAACAACTATTGCAACTTCCATTGCTCTGCATCACTCTAATAGGGATTGCGTCACCCTATCCGGCTCCCTGTCTGTCCCATGAAATCCTCCCAGCACTGCCTCAAGGCCTTACGTTAGCTCTGCTAGCCTCTGCGTCAGCTTCTGGATCTTCTGCATCAGTCCCTAAACCCTCAACATCTCACACGGTGGCCTCTTTTGGCTCTGCGTAGCTCTTGGTTTCTTCTGTGTAGCCTCCAGCTGCCTCTACGTCAACCTCTCTGGGCTCTGCGCTGCCTCTCTGGTACCAACTCTGCCTCTCTGCTATGTATTCATTGCCCCTCACTATTGATCATTGAGTCTATCTCTCTTAGCAAACCTCGCTCTAGAGAATAGAATCATTGATCACTTTGGTGTGTTCTCCAACTGACCCTCAAGCCTCCTCTTATACTTTTCTTATTGGTCCATCAACGACCGAGATTAAATCTCTAATCAACGGCTAAGATTAGATTTGGGTTGATCCATGACTTTTGGACCCTTCTAACCCAGTTTTATATTAATACCCATTAATATTTTATTTTTCTTTGGTTTAGTCTTAGGAACTCCATTAAAAAATTAATTATTTTAATATTTCCCAAACCAGGTACAATCTCTCCAAACCATTTCTGTGTCTCGGAGATCTCATGTGCTTTAGCCTCTCCAATTTCCATGGCTAGAGCACATCTGATGCTACCCCAAATCAACAACATAGTTGCGCAAATACCCTTCGATCCGTTTATTTACAATTTCTGTTTGGCCATTAGTTTGCGGGTGATAGTTGGTGCTAGGGGTTAATTCAGTTCTAACTAGTCTGAAAAGTTCCTGCCAGAATGCGCCCATGAATATGTTATCATTGTTGTTGACTACGTTCTTCGACAACCCCTGTAATTTGAAGAATTCTTTAAAGAAGAGTTTTGCCACTTGCTTGGTCGGGTAATTTGTTGAGATAGCAAATAAGTGTGAAAATTTAGTCATGTTAATTTTAGTTAACAATGGTATGTCATATGCTTAGCACAATTACTTCAACGTACTTTAAGCAACCCAATGACAATTTCCAAATTAGTTTCCAATAGCAATCACATTAACCATAAATCACATTGACAATAACTGTAGATAGAACATAAAATAAAATGCAAAAGGCAAGCCAAGATAAGAGGACACCAGATTAGGCGGATGCCAGGGAAAAACCCTTTGATCAATTCTTCTTCATTATTCATATCAGTGTTCGATAGAGCAGAGATGAGATGAGGTACAAAGATGGTACATGACGTCAGGGTGGCATGATGATCAATGATGATGGATGGATTGGTAGGTGGAATTCTCCCTAGTTGAGAGGGATTGTTAAAATTGGCAACTAGGGCCAAATTCCACCTCGGGACAACTCATTTGATGGAGATGATTGCATTAAATTCCTCTTTTCGAGAGGACCAAAATTGATATAAATATCATCTAATTTGGTCAAGCAGAAGTGTGTTTTTGAATTTATGCCCACACATGTGCAAATTGTTCTGGTTGTCCACATCACCATGTAGGATCATGAAGCCCAATGGATGTGTCACTTCACCCTCAATGACTTGTATAAATACAAGTGACCTCTCACCTCATTTGGCATGATCATCACTCACGCATTCTTCTCTCTCCTTCTCTCATTGGTTCGTATAACTATTGGGCATTCTCTCTTTCACACATGGCACAAGGAGGTCGAATTTATGGGTAGAACTATAGCGCCGAAAATTTCAGGAATTGACCAAGTTTGACCAATGTTGACCAAAAATTCTACCACCTTTTACTTTAGATAGTATTCCTTAATGTTTTGTTTGTTCCTATACACTCATGTTGATGAATTTGAATGCCTAGGTCTTAGTTTGATGGATTCAAAGGAAATTTGTCTTTGATTAGGATGTTGTTGTTAGGCGGAAACCAAACAATGAGGGCTACTCTCAATTTATATCCCCTTACATGGCCATTGCTTACAAAATCGTTCATAATGTCTTCCCCCCAAGAATCATGCCTCAACAAAAAGATATCCTCCATCTTAGTAAGGACACCAGGGTGGGTGATTGGTATTTTTTTGAGGAGTATACCGAGATCAGGGGTTATGGGTGTGAGCTTCCCCCTTATCATCTACCCATGTTCGTGCCAATGAGAATATTTGCCCTGAAATTTATCAGACAAAGCTTGCACAGGGACCAAATCCATTTTGTCCCTGCTAAAAAGGGTTATATGTTCTAGTTGGGTAAGCTTATAAGCCCTTTCATTGTTAACACCAAGCAGGGCTTACAACTAGTTGGGAATCTACTAAAAGAGATGAATTTTGAAATGGGGGATATTTGGCATTATGACCCCCATGGTGTCATTGCAAAGAAAAGGCCATTAAGGCTTAAACTTATGATCATGAATACAGACTAGAGATTGAGTGGAAAGCTAACCTTGATTCATGGCCTATTAACACAGAAACGAAGATTGAGACTACAACAGCACAGGATAAGACACAAAAAAGGAGTATGGATGAGATCGGAGATGTGGAGATGGAGGATGTTCACACTAGCAAAAGGGCCAGGACCCAAGAGGTAGAGGAAGAGGAGATTGAAACCAAGTTAATGGAGACAAAGCCAAATCAACCGGGCTTCCAGGTGACCCTAGAAGACCCACAACAAGTGTCTGCTTCCTCATCTACACAAGTATCCCTTATGAGTTTTGTAGCGAGTTCAATAATGACAGAACCCAGTTGGCCTGTAGGGAAAGCGATAGAAGAAAGTAATAAAAAAATCAGGGAAGAGATGCACCAACAACTGTTATAACATTCGGTCCCTTGTTAGACTAGAGTCCTAGCTACCATGGACCTGGAGAGAAACAAGATGAAACTCTGATTGCACCACCCCTTGGCATAGTCACTGCCATCATGCTCATAGTTCAGGGCTTTGGATGTGTCTCTAGAACTGACAGGTGTCCCTTTGCCTAACAAGATCAACTTCCATAGGCAGGTGGGAGAAATGCTATACAATGAGCTGAGTAGGAATGCCATGACCATAAGCAAAGTCGAGAAGTTGTTGGAGAAGACTGCAACAAGATGAAGCAAGAGAGAGCTAATTCTAGACCTCTACATATGTAGAACGATAATTCCAAGGAGCTAATTGTGAAGCTGGGAGTGAATCCAGATGACAAAGCTGCTTTTGAGACCCTTCTCCAGAGTTCACAAGCTGAGATATAGGAATTGAGGCATAAGCTAAAGATGCATGCTAGTGAAGATGTGTAGTCCAAAGAACTAGCACAGGTGGAAGAGGAAAAAGAGATCCTAGCCAAGGAGCTAATAGACAAAAATAATGAAGTGGTGGCCCCAAGTAGTAGGTAGTAGAACTCTAGTAGAAAATAAACTCCCACATTTGTGCAGTGCTCGTGCTAGAGAATCCTCAAAACCCTACAAAATAACTTACTAAGACCCTCATCGAGCTACAACTCTTAGAAGGGGAACTCAAGAAGTCATAGGCAGATTTAGACAATGCCCAGCGAACCCTTGAACAAAAGGAGAAACAACTCGAGACTGCCAAGACCAATGCAGAACTGATCAACGAGAATTTACAGGCAGCTAATCAAGAAATCATTGAGCTGAAAGGTAGACTAAAAGGAAATATGTCTCTCCTCGAGGCTGAACATATGAAATGGGATGAAGTGATAACAGAGATGGAGAACAACTGGGAATATATAACTCTAATGGCAGAGCAAAAAATTGTAATTAAAGAATATGAGTTCTTCATCGTAGCTGCCAAGGAGGAGGCTGAAAAGAATGCTCAATTGCTAAGAGATTCATCCAATATGTCAATGAAAAGCTGCTTAGTGAGTTGAGGGCTATAGATGTGGTGGATTGGGGGTCTGCAATCAGGGAGATCTCTAAAGTAGTCCAGAAAGAAGAGGCCATAGATAAAGCTGGAAAATGCCTGGAGATAGTACAAAAGGATGTCGCTGTTTTTAATTCACAGTTCGAATAGAGGGTCTTAGCAGTGTTGCCCAGTTGTTGGGACCTCATGGGAACAATACAACCAAATGCTACTAGAGGCTAAGAGTAGAGTTGATTCATCCAACGAGAAGACCTTCGCCTTGAAGGGAAAAACTGTGGTGAACTATTTAAGGAGAGATTTCCAACTTCTAGGGCTGGTGAAGACCTGGTTTCGCTCTAGGCCAAACTATGCAGGGCTAACAAGTATTAAGATTGCTTATCAGGTGTTCTTTCATTCTCCCCACTTGAATCCAACTCTATGGCAATGATGTGACCAGTTCATCAACCCTCCACTACTCCAGATCATTGATCCAAAAAATCTTCCTCCTGAATCGGTATACCTCGATTGAAGATATTTATGATCATGTCAATCATGATACCTTACTGTTTTATGCTTTTTGTAAATAATTTTATTTTCAATAAATGAGCTCTAGTTTGTTAGGATCTAGCCAGTATAGTTGTGCTACTAGCATGCTCGCGTCTTTCTGTTATGATGAATCACTGGAAGTTCAAGAACAAATATTTTGTAAGGGGTTCTCACCCTGAAGCCCTATAAAAACAGTTTATGATACATTATGAAGGGTTCCAAATTTTGTTTCTTGAAGGGAACTCTGCAACTGTGAATGAAAATGTATGCTCTATTCGAAGATTAATAAAAGTTTTGGTGATTCTAGCTCGCATGTGACTATATTATGTATTCTCCTTTGTGTTCATTCCATTTATCTTCATTTTCTTTTCAGATTACATGTGATAGTCGTTGTTGGGTGTGTTTTTTATGAGATCATGGATTCATCTATGTCTAATGTTGATTTTGTTGATTTCTGGTAGCATTGGATGAGCTCTATACCTTAAAATTTGCAGGGAGGCTAGGATACATGTATTCCACAAAACCTAGAAATCGTTTTGGAAATTTCCACTTGGAGACAATTTTATCAAAATAATTAATTATTTTTAATGGGTGCCTAAGTCTAAACTTAGAAAATTAAAATAATCAAAGGGTATTAATCAAACTGAGTGTGAATCTTCTAGATGAAGACGAAGATCGAGTCCAAATGATCTTAGTTATTGATTAGAATATAATATGGGTCGTTGATTATGCAACTGGAGGATTATAAGAAGGAATTCGATGGGAATTTGGAAAACACATTGGAGAGAGATCAAGAGATCGAATTTCTCAGAGAGGGCAACACACCAGTTGTTAGAGAATTGATAGAGGAGATTTCTTGTAGTGAGGGGCAGGGATAGTTTCCGGAGGAAGATTTCCTGATCCAGGAGTACATCGCAAAAGATCCATAGAGAGATCCAGAAGAGGTAGTGCAAAGGCCATGCTGGGCAATGTAAGCCCATGCAGGGGCAGCGCAAAGCTTCAGAGGGAGTCCGAAATTCAGTTGGGAAGTCGAGTTCCAGGGCCAGAAGCCGGGATGTGAGACCGGAGAGCCGGAGGAATGAAGCTCTAGACAACTAGAGATCTGGGAAGAGGTGATGTAGATCCCCAGAGAGGTTGACGCAAAATTGCGTAGGCTGATGCGGTGACTGCGCAGAGCCAATGTCGGGCTAGCCATCCAGGGCTTGAATCAGTGTTGGATTGTTAGTGATAGTGTGAGGTATTTCTCACTAATCTTCTACCAGCCAGATTCTTTGTATTGAATAGCCAATAAGGCATCCAAAGATTGTATTCAGAAAACTACAGCCTAATAATACAAACCCTCAGTGGCTGCATTGGTTTTCCCACATTGGGTTTTTCCAGGGACATTTGTCCAAAAATAATGGTGTCACTTGTGTTGTGTATTTCTTTCTTGCTTGGTTCTTGTTTCCACATTTAATTTAAATGGTGAAGGCTGCAGTGTATTAGTTTCGGTATTTGCTTGGATGCAATAAATAGTTTGTTCAGTAATTTAACAAATAGAAGAAACTTAATCAATTGCTGCAATAGAAATTTGGGTCTCCAAATTTTCACATGGTATCGAAGTGGTGGTGAAACAAGAGAGCAAAGCCTAAAGAGCCCAACGCTGAAGAGGAGGGAAGTCGAAGTGCTACATAGATAACAAATCGAATCCCCACAGGGATTGCACAGTCTAGGCTAGAAGGGCAAATTTTTTTGAGTAAAGTCTCTTTGAGTGAGTTGACAGAGAGAAAGATTTCCATATTGAAGTTTGCTAGTGTCAGAGGTAGCAGCACAAAAGTATCAACCAAGAGTAGTTCTCTGCAGCAGTTTTTGGGGCAGAAAAACGTCAGAAGGAAGGAGACACTGTTGAGGGAATTTCTTCCTCAGAGAATTCCTAGCTAGGGAATTCGATTTCTCCAGTGCTGAGCAGCAGTAGAAAGGCACAAATATGCTAGCTCCAACAAGGAGTGCGTAGGCTAGCCTAGTGCTGCGTAGAGGAGAGAGGAGGCAGTTTGACATTTCGTTGGCAGAGATGGCAACTAGCGGTTTGCGAGATTAGGATCGGTTGGATGGTGCATCCAATTATGTGATATGGAAGGCAAGGATCTCATGCCTTCTTGATGAGCACAATCTCAAAACCTATGTCGACAGTGTTGTGGCTATACCCACGAATCCATATTCGCTAAAGAAATACAAGGGTGAGATGGCAAAGGCCAAGTGATTGATCCTCAACGAAGTGAGAGATCACGTAGTATGTCACATTGCCAGCAAGGATATTGCCCGACAGATGTGGGAAGCATTGGCTACGCAATATGAAGGATCTTCTGAGTAGTGGATGATGTACTTGGAGTAGAAGATGAGATCCACGCAGATGTAGAAGGGGGAACACGTTGATTCGTTCCTAACAAAGCTTCAGGAAATTCGAGACTCGTTGGCAGCTGTGGGGTCAACACCTCAACCTACTGAGATGGTAAGGATGGCCTTGAATTCAGTGTTAGAAGAATGGCAAGTTTTTGTCCAGAGTATCCTAAGTAGAGAGAGATTGCCAAATTGGGAAGGGATGTGGGTTGCTCTTCAGCAGCAAGAGATGAGGAGAGACTTAGTCAAGTGCAAACTTGATGGTAACAACAACAGTGGGACGAAGCCAAAGGAGGAGGAAGAGAATGCATCCCTTGCATCTAAGGGGCAGCAGGAGCAACGAAGGCGGAAGAAGGACGTCTTGAAGATCAAGTGTTTTTGGGGTGGCGAATTTGGTCACCACGCTACATAGTGTCCTCTCAAGAAGAAGGAAAAAGACGAGAAGCATGATCCGAAGGTTGCATTCGCAAAGATCGAGGAGGAGGAGTTTGACATGATAACCTAGATACCTCTAGGGGAGAGGTGGGGTGATCTAGAATTGTAGTTCGAAAAAACTACAGATGGGTAGGATCCTTGAGGAGTCCACCTCTCAGATCAATACCTTGCTATGGGAGCCCATATCTAAAATAGCAGGATGGACCAGTGATGGTGTAGAGGAGTGCCAGAGTGACAGTTGCAGTGGCTAGGAGCGCCAAATACTGAGCAACACAGAGAAAAGTTAGTAGTAGTGCAATTGGCATAGTGCAGAGTCAACAACAACGTAGAGGCTTCAAAGGGTCAACATAGAGACTAGCAATAGTCGGAACTCCAACAACAGATGCATCATATTGAATACCTATTCAATAATTTTGGATGCTTTTCCATTGCTGATGCAGTGGCAATAGTAAATGGAGAAGGTTGTAGTGCAGATGCAGTGTTGGCAGTGTTGAAGTTTCTAAGTTTACTTAGTTTAGAAACCCTTCATGCACTTTTTCTGATTTATTCCTACCTATTTGTTATTTTTCTTTAACAAGTTATTTAAAAAGTAAATACTGAAAATAAACACCAGTGCATGCTCAACATATTACGGATCAACAACTAAAAGAAACAAGAACAAACACACCACATGACACCATTATTTTTGGATCATTGTCCCCAGAAAAACCCAATGCGGGAAAATCGGTGCAGCTATCCGAGGGTTTTCTTATTAAGCAATATTAGAGTACAATTTGGGTGCTGAAATTGGCCTACCCAACAGAGAATTTCCTATACCTCGCAGTTTGAGAGAAATCTCCTAAATCTCCTGGCTAAAGCCTCGGAAAATCCTTCTGACAGTTCTTCAGCACAAAACTGCTCCTGCAAACCCAGCGTCTGCCCAATTTGGATTGCGTCAGCCCCTCTCTATCTCATGCGAGCCCTGCATCAGCCTTTTTTTGTCTGCGTCAGCCCCAAGAGGCCTTGCGTTAGCTCTGGGAGCCTTTGCGTTCGCTGCGCTGGCCCCTCTGGTGCTTTGCGCAGCACTTGGCTCCCTTTGCGTGAGCCCTTGTTGGCTCTACGTCACCCTCCTTGGCTGCTGCACTGCTCTCCCGACACAATCTCTGCCTTCTCTATTTCTCTGTACTCAATGCCCTTCAGCTACTCTCTCGATCACTGATTCTATCTCTCTTAGCAAACCCCGCTCTAGAGAATAGAATCACTGATCATCTAGTGTACTTCTCCAAGTGACCCTCAAGCCTCCTCTTATACTTTTCCTATTGACATCTCAACGGTCGAGATTTAAGTCCCTAATGAACGGCTAAGATTATATCTGGCTTGATCCATGTCTTTTGGACCACTCTAACATAGATTCATATGAATACACATTAATATTTTATTTTCCCTAAGTTTAGACTGAGGGACTTCATTAAAAATATTAATTATTTTCTGTTTAGAATCTGCCCAAACCCTTTCTCAATATTGGAGATCTCATGTGCCCCAAACTCTCCACCAAATTTCGTGGCTAGAGCACATCTAATGCTATCCCAAATCAACACTCTCTCTTAGCAAGGATTGTGCTTTGGCAATACTCCTCACTGAGCATTACTCTGATCATCCGGCATCGATACCTATGCTGATGCTAGGCCTTCCTGCCCAACATCCTCTGCACTGCTGCATCATGTACTGTTGCCCATGGTTCTAACACTGCCATTGCTGCATCTATACGACAGCTCCCTCTGCATTCGTGCTGCTACTGGTCCTTCCTTCAAGCATTGCATCTGCACTGTCCCTCCTCTCATCATGTTGCATTGTGCTTCCCATTGCTGCACTACAACTCAGTTACTGAGAAGTAAGTAACTGATCTCCCAATTGACCTCCTTGTTGGGCTAGAAACACCCACTGATGCTGAAGCTCCCTCTGTCGCTGACAAGTGCTTCCTCTCTCTGACCTCCGTGTTGCTGCAACAACTCCCTGCATCTCGCACCGTTGTACACCTCGTTGTGCCTTCCTACACTGGTGCAACACTCCTGTGCCTCTCACACTGCTGCAACCTGCTAGCTCTACGTTGTCTCGGGACTCTTGCACTGTAGCTCTCTCTGCTGTTCCATCTTCTTTCGTCTCTACCCACTTAGCTAGTCTTGCTATGCCTCGTCGGGGCTCCTGTAGCAAGGTCTAATCCAAGAGGCTGGGTACCTCGAGGATCCTGCCCCTCATCGCCTATAGTCTGCATGACTATGGCTCGATGTCTCCCCACTTCTGCTTAAGTGATGCGTGTGCACTCATGGCACAGTGATCGTTTGTCAAAACTTCCTTCTCTGCTCGTGTTGGCACTGCCGTAGTCTCGGAAGACTCTCCCTTACTCTTCTTCTTTGGGCACTAGGTCACATAATGACCCATCTCCACACAGTGGAAGCACTTGATCTTAGATAGATATTTCTTCTTCTGCTTCTCCCGCTTTCCCTCAGATTCTAGGGCCACATCCTCTTCCTGCTTGACCTTGATCCCATTGTTGCTGCTACCTGTCTTCGACTACCGGCTGATCTCTTCCTGGCGAAGAGCTGCCCACATCTCGTCCCAAGGTGGGTGAGTCCCTCTGCCTTGGATAATCTGGACAGACACTTCCCAATATTCTGAGACATCATTCAGGGCTGTCCTCACCATAAGTTCCTGATTCGGTGTCGTTCCTATAGCAGTCAACTGGTCTCGGATCTCATTTAGTCCTTTGAGGAAGGTGTCAAGTGATTGACACTTCTTCATCTGATACGGCCTCATCTGATTCTCGAGCAACATTCTTTTCTGCACAGAAGTATGCTGGTATAGGTTCTTGAGAGCCTCCCACATCTCAACTTTCGTTTCCTTCATGGCTATATGTGGTACCACATGATCCTTGACCCCGTCAAGGATAATGCACTTGGCCCTCGCCATCGCCTTTTCGTACCTTTCGTTTTCATTGGGGTTGACTGGGACAACTATAAATTTCAAGGCGAAGTTCTTGACACGATTCCTGTCAAGCACTGATAAGATTCTGGCCTTCCAGACTGCGAAGTTCGATGCTCCATCTAGTCTATCCTGGTCTCTTACCCCGTGTAGTGCCATGACGCTCCTCTACATCCCTCCTAGAAGTTCTCTGTACGACTCCTCTGTGTCTCTACTTCCTGTCTAGAAGTTCTCTTCAGGACTGCCTCTGAGTCCTGATTTCCCTCCTGGAAATCCTTTTTCCGCTTGTTGAGATGCCCCCTACTCTGATCATCTTGTGCAATTGCACTGCTGATCCAGGTTCCTTGGTTAGAAACCCCCGGTAAAAACTCCTTTGGCCCTGTTCTGTCAGGCACTGTTCTGATTACAGTACCTCACCAACTCCACTCTGCAATATTTCTGCAGCCTTCTAGACCCAAGCAACTGCCTCTCTGTGAACTGCGTCAGCACCTCTGCCTCACGCTGGCTTTGTGTCACCCCGGATGGGTCTGCGTCAGCCATGGGATGCCCTACGTTAGCCCTCTGGTTCTTTGTGTCAGCAACGCTGGCCTCTCTAAGGCTTTGTGCAGTTCTCGACTTTTTCTGCGTGGCTTTGGCTGGATTTGCGTCACACTTCCTTGGCTTTTGTGCTGCTAGAAACAAGTTCTGTCACGTTGGGTCAGTTGTTTTTTGCTGCTATTGCTCCGCTCGGTTGATGTCTTTTAGTCCTCCTGTGATCTGCAATAATGCTCTGATACCATGTTGAAGTTTCTAAGTTTACTTGGTTTAGAAACCCTTCATGCACTTTTTTTGATTTATTCCTACCTACTTGTTATTTTTCTTTAACAGGTTATTTACAAAGTAAATACTGAAAATAAACAGAGTGCATGCTCAACATATTACAGATCAACAACTAAAAGAAACAAGAACAACACACCACATGACACCATTATTTTTGGACCAATGTCCCTAAAAAAACCCAATGCGGGAAAACTGGTGCAGCTATTTGAGGGTTTTCTTATTAAGCAATATCAGAGTACAATTTGGGTGCCA
>Ga0181464_1000674_pt1 | contig 15661 bp, 9 predicted proteins | sample InSIn2gowninarea_FD_119074 | JGI IMG/M metagenome (GOLD analysis project Ga0181464, IMG submission 119074) | Clean room microbial communities from NASA Spacecraft Assembly Facility at Jet Propulsion Laboratory, Pasadena, California, USA -... ...
TTCTTCTTGCGCCAAACGCTTGGCTTTCTGGTCTAACCAGCTCGAATAGTTGCCTTTCCCCGGTATACCCTCGCCACGGTCAAGCTCCAGTCTCCACCCGGCCACATTATCGAGGAAGTAACGGTCGTGGGTTACGGCTATAACGGTGCCTTTATATTGTTTTAGGTGTTGTTCCAGCCAGTCAATGCTTTCGGCATCCAGGTGGTTGGTGGGTTCATCCAATAATAACACATCCGGTTCCTGCAACAGTAAACGGCACATGGCCACACGGCGGCGCTCACCACCCGATAATACCGCTATTTTAGTATCCGGATCGGGGCAGCGCAGGGCATCCATGGCGCGTTCCAGCTTGGTATCCAGTTCCCAGGCGTTAACAGCGTCAATTTTATCCTGCAGTTGGCCCTGGCGTGTCATGAGTTTATCCATGGCATCGGCATCCTCATAATATTCGGGCAGACCAAATTTTTCGTTAATGTCTTCGTACTCTTTCAGTATGGCGGTAATTTCGGCCACACCTTCTTCTACCACTTCACGAACTGTTTTTTCGGGGTCGAGCTCGGGTTCCTGTGCCAGGTAACCTACTGAGTAGCCCGGCGAAAACACCACTTCGCCCTGAATAGATTTATCAATCCCGGCAATAATTTTTAACAGAGATGATTTACCTGAGCCGTTTAAGCCTATAACGCCAATTTTGGCGCCATAGAAAAACGACAGGTAAATATTTTTGAGCACTTGCTTTTGAGGCGGGTAAATCTTGCTTACGCCAGCCATTGAGAATATTATTTTTTCGTCGGCCATTTAGTTTTCAATTGTATGTTCAAATATCAGCCAAATTGGTGGTTATTACAAAGCGCTAACGGCAGCTTTTGTTTTAATTAGTTAACTTGTTGATGTTTAAAAATATAGCCACACTGACACTTATTTAAATCACTGAAACAACCACTATCACTTAAAAACTGTATGTCTTAATGGCACCTGCTTATGACGAATTAGCATATGTTGAAACATTTAATTGTTTAATTAAAGATAAATTGTTAAACTTTATTTAATTATTTAAATCAAATACTAAATTGCAAATGTAATTTATGTAAATTACCCCTAATTGCACCATAAATACATATTTAAGTACCTGCCAACCGCGGGTTTTATATAGATTACATTTTATTAACAAAATATACATGCCACAGCATAATGTTGGCAATATTGTTGATAATTGATAACATATTTCCGCTTGAGTACGTTAAATGATTCATCCGGATGTTAATTAAACTAATTAGAAAGGTACTCGATGGAAGCTAAATTTTCGCCACGTGTTAAAGATGTGATCTCTTATAGTCGTGAAGAGGCACTACGCCTTGGCCATGATTATATAGGGACAGAACATCTGTTGTTAGGACTTATCCGCGACGGTGATGGGATAGCCATAAAATTGCTGAAAGGCTTGAATGTGGATACTGCCAAACTGCGTCGCGCTGTTGAAGATGCTGTGAAGGGTACAACCGGAACCAATGTTCATATTGGTAGCATTCCTTTAACTAAACAAGCAGAGAAAGTGTTGAAAATCACTTATCTGGAAGCAAAAATATTTAAGAGCGATATTATAGGCACTGAGCACTTGCTGCTGTCTATTTTACGCGACGAAGATAACATTGCCTCACAACTGCTTATGCAGTTTAATGTGAACTACGAAATTTTTAAAGGTGAAGTAGAGTCTCACAAAAATGTAACTGATGAAATGCCGGGCTCATCAACCGGTGGCGATGATGATTTTAAAGAAGAAGAATCATTTAGCCAGCCTAAAAAGGTGTCAGATATCAAATCTAAAACTCCTGTTTTGGATAACTTTGGCCGCGATTTAACAAAAGCTGCCGAAGAAGGTAAACTGGATCCTATTGTAGGCCGTGAAAAAGAAATTGAGCGGGTTTCGCAAATCCTGTCTCGTCGTAAAAAGAATAATCCAATTCTTATTGGCGAACCGGGTGTAGGTAAATCGGCCATTGCCGAAGGCTTGGCACTGCGCATTGTGCAGCGTAAAGTTTCGCGTGTTTTATTTAATAAACGCGTAGTAACTTTAGATCTGGCGTCGTTAGTGGCAGGTACAAAATACCGTGGTCAGTTCGAAGAGCGTATGAAAGCCGTTATGAACGAGCTGGAAAAATCTCCGGACGTTATCCTGTTCATTGACGAGATCCATACCATTGTGGGTGCCGGCGGTGCCTCTGGTTCTTTGGATGCATCGAACATGTTTAAACCGGCTTTGGCCCGTGGAGAAATCCAATGCATTGGCGCTACCACGCTTGATGAATACCGTCAGTATATTGAGAAAGATGGCGCTTTAGACCGTCGTTTTCAGAAAGTGATGGTTGAACCGGCTACACCTGATGAAACTATTGAGATATTAACCCGCATTAAAGACAAATACGAAGAGCACCATGGCGTAACCTATACACCAGAAGCAATCAACGCATGCGTTGCTTTAACTGCCCGTTACATTACCGACAGGTTTTTACCAGACAAAGCTATCGATGCTTTGGACGAATCTGGCTCACGTGTTCACTTAACCAATATCCATGTACCTCAAAACATTCTGGATATTGAGCAAAAAATTGAGCAGATTAAGGTTGAAAAGAACCGTGTAGTTCGCAGTCAGAAATATGAAGAGGCTGCTAAGCTGCGCGATACCGAAAAACATCTGCTTGAAGAACTTGAGCAAGCTAAAGCTGCCTGGGAAACGGAAACAAAATCTAAACGTTACACCGTAACCGAAGATAATGTGGCCGAGGTAGTAGCTATGATGACCGGTATTCCTGTGCAAAAGGTTGGTCAGGCTGATAGCCAGAAACTTTTGAATATGGGTAACAGCATTCAGGACAAAATTATTGGTCAGGATGATGCTATTAAAAAATTAACCCGTGCAATACAGCGTACCCGTGCCGGATTGAAAGATCCTAAAAAGCCAATAGGTTCGTTTATTTTCTTAGGTCCAACCGGGGTAGGTAAAACCGAGCTGGCGAAAGAACTTGCCCGCTTTATGTTTGATACCGAGGATGCACTGATTCAGATTGACATGAGCGAATACATGGAAAAATTTGCGGTATCTCGTTTAGTAGGTGCGCCTCCGGGCTACGTAGGTTACGAAGAAGGCGGACAATTAACTGAAAAGGTGCGTCGTAAACCTTATGCAGTAGTATTACTGGATGAGATTGAAAAAGCTCACCCCGATGTATTCAATATTTTGTTACAGGTATTAGATGAAGGTCAGTTAACCGATTCTTTAGGTCGTAAAGTTGATTTTAGAAATACGATCATCATCATGACTTCAAACATTGGTGCCCGTCAGCTAAAAGATTTTGGACAAGGTGTTGGTTTCAATACCGCAGCCAAGGTTAACCAGGCCGATGCTCACTCAAGAGGTGTGATTGAAAACGCACTGAAACGTGCTTTTGCTCCGGAGTTCTTGAACCGTGTTGATGATGTGATTGTGTTTAACTCTTTAACCAAAGAAAACATTTACAAAATCATTGATATCGAGTTAGCTTCATTATTTGGCAGAATAAACGGTTTAGGTTATAAAATTGAGCTAACCGAAAATGCTAAAGAGGTAATTGCCGAGCGTGGTTACGATGAAAATTTTGGTGCACGTCCGTTAAAACGTGCTATTCAAAAATATCTTGAAGATCCAATTGCAGAAGAAATTTTGAAAGGTGAACTGGCCGATGGTGATATAATGGAGGTTGACTTTGACAAAGAAGCCAACGAAATTAAAATTACTGCTAAAAACAACGGCGAAAACAAAACGCCAGAAGCTGAACAGCAAGGTTAATTTAACGTGATATAATTTTTAAACAGCCGCTAAGTAATTAGCGGCTGTTTTTGTTTATTTGAAAAGCCTGTCTTATTATGAAAACACTTCTTGCTTTATTGCTGGTATTGTCCTGTTTAAATTTATCTGCACAAAAAGTAGTTATAAAAGGAAGAATTAATAACAAGCAGCAATTTCTCCCTTTCTCGCAGGTAATAGTAAATGACACCTTGGCAAAGTTTACTAAACGGTATTTAACAGATAAAGAATTTAACAGTAAGGTTTATACTGCTTTTAAGCAATTAAGCAACGATACCGTTTATGTGAAGAATGTTGCCGAAAAGGCAACGTTTTCTATCGTAGCTAAAGTTACCGATTCATTATACTTTAAAGCAATTAGATACATCACTCAAAAGTATGCTGTAAAAGATTTGCTTAAGTTAAAGGAAGTCAATATCGTTCTTACGCCCGAACCATGTGAGGAGTATAAACCTTGTAAAGACACTGTACCAACTAACTTTTATGCTTTCGTTGCAGAAAAAATTTCTGTTAAAAGTGTGCCTGAAACTTACTACTGTAATACTGTTGGCCTAGATGAAAGATATGAAGCGCGGTATAAAATAATTAAAAACGTATATGGTAGTTATAGTAAGGATACCATAACTTTTGCCGTTTATGATCATTATGGTACTCCGGCATTTTCTAATTATAAATATGTAATGCTTTTTGTGTCGGAATATTGCGGTAAGTTATACCATGAAAAATACCAGTATTTTAATGTATACTTAAACAGCGAAGGGAAGTGGGCCAGTCCTGGAGATCCATATCGTTTCGACGGGCAGGTTGATAACCATACGGTTAAAGGTATCCCCATGACGTTTTCATCAGATGTTAGTTTTGATATTAAAAAGTTTACCTATCCGGGAAGACAACCTAAGTATGAAGAGCCATATTTTAAAATTGAAAAAGACCGTGCTATTCCTGTGATGGGCACATTGGTTGACGATTTGTTCTTGGTAAAAAAGCAGGGTGTTTTAAATGCCCGTAAGATATTTAAGTAATTAAATATCATTTAGTAAGGCTTTCTCGCGGATCGTAGTCTACCGGCAAAAGTTTAGCTATCCGGTTCGTTCCCCAATTACCCTCAAAAATTACAGATGCCGGATTTATAATTACGCCATTGTTATCAAAAAATGCATAAGGGGCTTTTATGTTCATTAAACTGGTTAAATTATCAGGGGCGTTTAGCGGCCGATTAGCATAGCTTTCATCACTCTTCTTTTTGGTATATAATACGTACAGAATATCATTAAAGGATAGGGCAAAAATTCCTTTCATGTCGGTGCGCTTTATCAGGCTATCTGTTGTGAGTGGTTTGGTTACTAAATATTCCATTGTTTTAGGTAGTCTGTTCTTCGCATTCCAATAGCTAAGCGAGTCGGAGATGACAATGCGGTTGCCACTGAGGGCTACCGACCTGAAAGTTTTTAATTTAGATTGTATTAAACTATCCGGCGGTCGTTCGGGATTAAGCTTCCTGATCAACCTTAATGTTTTAAATCCCTCATCGGTAGCCTTAAAGGTAAGTATAGAACGCAGGTAATGTTCACATGAACCCTGAAAAGCCGAAAGCCGGTTTTTGTGCCATTTGCGCATTTGTGAGGGCTTTCCCTGCATAGGCTCGAAGAGTACATTACCTTGATAAAATAGTTGGCCTATATTATAATCTTTAGTGAAATTGGTTAATAAATAACGCAACTTATATCCTAAGGCCATATTCTCAATAATCAAATAATCGCTCGAGGTAGCGGTTAGTGTACGGGCAGATTTACTATAATCAAGGTCTAAGATTTCTGGGTTAAGTATTTTGCACTGCTTTGCAAATTCTGATGGACCAAAAAATTCTTGTTTAAATATGGTGTAGTTTTGCTGCCATTCGGCATTTGGTTTTACCACTACGGCATTTAAGGCAATGGTGCGTGGTGTAAGTTCGCAGTAGGGGATATTGAGATTTGCGTTTACCATAACCGTACGGTAAAAGGTTTCGTAACCTACCGCCGATATTACCATGTCATATTGGCCGGGTTTAACATTAGCTAAGTTATAACTGCCATCTTCGGTTGTTGAATTGCCCACCGTTGTATTGCTTAAAAATACACTGGCTTTTACAATAGGTTTTTTACTGTACAAATCAATTACCTTACCTGTAATAGTATATTGTGCCCAGCTACAAAAGGGCAGCAGTAATAAAACAAGTAACAGGCATTTACGCATAAAGCAAAATAACTAAATAATTAGTTATTCGACAACATAAAAAAGCCATAGCATTATACTATGGCTCTTTATTATGTTGTGTGTAAAGTTATTTGCTCATTTGATCAATTACGGCTTGGGTTACACCTGTATAAGAGAAGCCTCCGTCATGATAAAGATTTTGCATAGTTACCATTTTGGTAAGGTCAGAGAACAGGGTAATGGTATAATCGGCACACTGATCGGCATCGGCGTTGCCCAGCGGACTCATTTTTTCTGCAAACTCAATAAATCCATCAAAGCCTTTAACACCAGAGCCGGCTGTGGTACGTGTTGGCGATTGTGATATGGTGTTCACACGTACTTGCTTTTTAATACCATATTCATAACCAAAGTTGCGGGCAATGCTTTCCAGCACAGCTTTATTGTCGGCCATGTCATTATAACCCGGAAAGTAGCGTTGTGCTGCAATGTAACTTAAGGCCACAACCGATCCCCATTCGTTAATGGCATCATGTTTCATGGCGGCTTGTAATATTCTATGTAAACTTAAGGCCGATATATCAAAACCTTTGAAGGTGAAATCGTAATTATTTTCGGGGTAAGGCACGTTTTTACGTACGTTTACGCTCATACCAATAGAGTGCAATATAAAATCAACCCCTCCGCCAAAATGCTCTAATGTTTTGGTAAAAAGGTTATTCACGTCATCATTGCTGGTAACATCGGCACCAATTACGGGCGCATTGCATTCTTCGGCCAGTTTGTTCAACTCACCCATGCGTAAGGCAATAGGGGCATTTGATAAAACAATCTCAGCGCCTTCCTGTACGGCACGTTGTGCTACCTTCCAGGCTATTGATTGCTCATTAAGGGCGCCAAAAATGATTCCCTTTTTACCTTTTAATAAATTATAAGCCATGTTTCTTTTCGAATTGTTAATCGGGTGGTAAAGGTAGAAATTATTTTAAAGATATTTGTTTTACAATATGGTGATTGAAAAGCAATCATAATAATATTAGTCTAAGCATTCAGTAACTCTCTCGCATTCTGCAATGCACTTTCTCCCGGTTTATCGCCACTTAGCATTTTAGCTATTTCAACAACGCGTTCCTGCTCGGTTAACTGGCGTATTTGCGTATAAGTAGTTGCTGTTTCGTTGTTTTTGTAAACAAAATAGTGGCTTTCTCCCTTGCTGGCTATTTGAGGCAGGTGGGTAATGGTAATAACTTGCAAATTGTTAGCTAAGCGCTCCATTATAATCCCCACTTTATTGGCTACCTCGCCTGATACTCCTGTGTCGATCTCATCAAAAATAATGGTAGGCAAAGCGGTGTAACGTGCAATGATAGATTTAATGCTGAGCATCAGCCGCGATAATTCACCGCCCGATGCCACCTTGCTCATTTCGGCAAGGTTATGCCCTTTGTTAGCCGTAAATAAAAAGCGGATCTGATCGGTTCCGTTCCTGGTTAGTTCATTATGTGCAGTATGTGTGTGCTCAATTTTTAAATGTGCGTTACCCATTCCCATTTCGGCCAGTGTATCCATAACCTGGGTTTCAATATCGGGCAGGGCTTTTATACGGTTGGCCGATAGCTGTGCAGCTAATCCTTCCAGGTCGTCTTTTTGTAGTTTAATTTGCTGTTGAAGGTTTTCAATCTCTTCATCGCCAAAAAGCACTTGTTGTATCTTGCCCGATAGTTCTTCCTGTAAGGCAAGTAATTCGGCATTACTGCTTACCCGATGTTTTTTTTGCAGGTTATAAATTAAACTTAGTCGTGTGTTTATTTCATCGGCCCGGGCTTCATTTGTTTGCGTGCGCTGTTCTATCTGTTCAATTTCAGCTGCAATGTCTTTAATTTCAATTAGCGCGCTATTTAGCCGTTGGTAAAGTTCAGATATTTCGGGGTTATATTTCTCTAAGGATGACAACTGCTGGTTAGCTTCTTTAACCTGTCCGGTTACGGCTGTTTCTCCATCCTGTAATAAGTATAGCGCACCAGTTAAGTTACGCTTAATTTCCTCGGCATTGTTTAAAGTAAATAACTCTTGTTCCAGTTCTTCCTGCTCATCGGCAGTTAAAGCAGCTTTGTCCAATTCGTCAAACTGAAACTGAAAGTAGTCCAGATCGGTTTTAGCTTTATTGCTGTCATTAATTAGTTGCTGAAGCCGGGTTGTTGCTTTTTTATAAGCGCGGTAATTGGTTTGATATTCCAGTAATAAAGGTTGGTGTTTGGCCACACCATCAACAACCAACAGCTGAAAGGCTGGGTCGTTAATTTCGCGGGTGGCCTGTTGCGAATGGATGTCAATGAGTTGTTCGCCCAACAGCTTTAAGGTAGCCAGGTTTACCGGCGTATCGTTTACAAACGCACGCGATTTTCCATCGGCCGATATTTCACGGCGTAATACCGTTTCGGCTTCATAGTCGAGATCATTCTCTTCAAAAAATGCTTTCAGATGAAAGTCGGATATTTTAAAGGTCCCTTCAATTACACATTTCTTTTGCTGATTGAAAAAGTATTTACTTTCGGCACGTTGGCCTAATATTAACGACAGAGCGCCCAAAATAATAGATTTACCGGCACCTGTTTCTCCGGTAATAATGTTTAAACCCGCGTCGAAGCTAATCTCCAGGTTGTCAATTAAAGCGTAGTTATGAATGTTTAGCTGGTGCAGCATGTAGATTTATCCTTGTTTACAAAGATACTCAATTTGCAAAAGTAATGCCTAACACATGCCAATTATACAAATTAAACTGCCAGCTGTACTAAAAGGCAATACCGGTTAAAAAGCCTCAGGTAGCGTAATATTAACCATTCATTCGTAATAGTACTTTGTTTTAAAACGCGTATTTTTATCGTTTTAGTTAAAAAAGGTGTTGCTTAAATTCGCCTTATCAAAATGGTTGAGTATGGGCTATTTACTTTTTTGCAAAAAGTGTGAGCATGGCATTGTTGAGCGTGTTCAAAGGGGATTTTTTTTAAAGAACGTTTTGTTCTTTTTACCAGTTAAGAAGTACATGTGTACAGGTTGTTTCAGGCAATGGCTGGTTTTAACTAATTCGGGCGTTAAAGCGTTCACCATGAATAAAGAAATGCGTTCGCAGATACAACTTTAGTGTTATTGCTTTTGCAGCGTTTGGTATAAGTTGCCATTTGCCGGGTCGGCCTGGCTTAAAATATTCATGGCCTGTAACCGTTCCTGCGGATTGGCTTGGGCAAAAATAGAGACTAGTTCGCTACGCTTAGCCAAAAAAAACAGCGTTGGTAGCGTTGCTCCAACACGTACTCTATCCAGTTGAGTTAACACCGGTAATGCTGCCATTATGGTTTTGCGCGCCTGAGGTGCATTTTCAACCATTACATCCAGCCCCAAACGATGATAAGTATAGAAAAAGTCACGCAAGGGAATGTAAGTTTTGTTCATGGTGTTTTCTGATAGCCAATAACGATTGGTATTACTGTCAAAAGCTTTCCAGCCCTTGTACGATGAACTTTGTGCATTTATAACCACTGTTTGTGCATTGGCATAATAAGGAGTTCCGCCAAACCTCGAAAAGCTGTCGTAATCAAAAGCCAGTATCATGTACGCATAAAATGCCATAACCGAGCTTAAATTACTTTGAAAATTCTGGTTGTTAAAATCAATGGTTTCTCCTTCGGTATAGGTAAAATCAAAGTCGCGGTCGTTAACACTAAATAAAGGTGAGTTGTACGCTGCATTATAAACGGGACGGGTTGATTGTACCTGCAATTCGCCGCTGAAACTGGTTCCGTTAAGCCACGATGTAATGGTTAACACAAAGCTGCAGTCAATCTTTTCGGCGGCTTGTATATTATCTGCACTCCACTTGCGGCCGTTCAGAAATTCGCGCATGGCGGTTTGCAACGACATGAAAATACGCTTATTGGTGGTAGCAATTTTGGGGGATAGTACTTCTACACGGGCATTTAGATCCTGCGCAGTGGCGGTAAAGCCCATGCATAAAAGTAATAGGTATAATGCTGCACTTTTCATTACTTTATCAAAGCTATTATTTTATTGCAAATATCGGCAGCCACTTCGCTTTTGCTCTTGGTATCAAAAGTGGTTTTATTGAGGGCGCTGTCTATCATTGTAATTTTGTTAGTATCGAGCTTAAAGCCGGCACCGCTGTCGTTTAACGAATTGAGTATAATGAGATCTAAGTTTTTCTTTTTCAGCTTATCAATTGCGTTTTGCTCTTCGTTGTTGGTTTCGAGAGCAAAGCCAATGAGTAGCTGGTTGGCTTGTTTGCGCTCGCCTAGTACCCTTAATATATCAGTGGTTTTTTTTAAAGCTATATTAAAAGTATCGGTTTGCTTTTTAATCTTTTGTGCTGATACCGTAATGGGTGTATAATCAGCTACTGCCGCGCTCATCACACAAACGTTGGCTGTTTCAAAATACCGAACACAAGCGTTCAGCATTTCAGCAGCCGATGTAACATCAATGCGTTTTACCGCAAACTGCTTGCTCACCTGTGCCGATGGCCCGGTAACTAAGGTAACCTGAGCGCCATGCCGGGCCAGTTCATCAGCAACGGCAAAGCCCATTTTACCTGATGAATGGTTGCCAATAAAACGCACCGGGTCAATGGCCTCATATGTTGGGCCGGCGGTTACCAATATTTGCTTACCATAAAGCGGTAACGTTTTATTAAGGCTTGATATTATATAATCTAGTATCTCTTCGGGCTCAGCCATGCGCCCTTCGCCATGCAAGCCGCTGGCTAATTCGCCGGTACCAGGCTGTATTAATATGTTGCCGTAGCTTTGCAGCTTTCGTACATTATTTAAGGTTGCAGGATGCTTCCACATATCAAGGTCCATAGCCGGGGCAAAATAAACCGGGCACTTTGCCGATAGGTATGCTGCGGTAAGCAGGTTATCGCACTGGCCGTTAGCCATCTTGGCAACAGTGTTGGCGCTTGCCGGAGCAATAATAAAAAGGTCGGCCCAAAAACCCAACGCTACATGGTTGTTCCAAACGCCGGTATCCGGCTCGAAGTATTTAACCAATACCGGTTTTTTTGATAAGGTGGAGAGCGTAAGCGGCGTAATAAAACCGGCAGCATCGGCCGTCATAATCACTTGTACCTGGGCACCGGCTTTAACTAACAACCTTACCAGCGTAGCCGACTTATAAGCGGCAATGCTTCCGCAAACACCTAAAACAATTTTTTTGCCTTCGAGCATGTTACAAAAATATCATTTAAAAATACAATCCATAAAAAAGCCCTTCTTTAAAGTAAAGAAGGGCCTGTATGCTTGTAGCTCCTTAAAGAGCCGGTGTATTTAGTCTTTGTTTGGGTTACGGAAGTAAACTTTATCTTCTAAAAACTCCTGAACAGCTACTAATGATGGTTTTGGCAAACGCTCATAGTGTTTAGAAATTTCTATCTGCTCACGGTTTTCGAAAATTTCTTCCAGATTATCATTCGATGATGCAAACTCAGAAAGTTTTTGGTGCAACTCTTCTTTAATGTTATTAGAAATTTGGTTGGCACGTTTTGACATAATGACGATAGACTCATACAGGTTACCTGTTGATTTGTCTAACTCACGCAAATCGCGGGTTACGGTGCTGCTTGCCACAGCTGGTTTAACGATATTATTGTTGCTCATGTTCTTATATTTTGAAATTATTGCGGACTTCTTTGATTTTGCCTGTCGGTAATGGATTGCTTTACAGCTGATGCTGTAGTATCTCTGTCTTTATCGGCCATTTTTTTAGCCAGCTTTCCCTCTGCTTGTAAGTTTGCTAAAACACGTTTGGCGTTAGCTATACCACGCTCGCTGTCTTTACGGTAATCAGCAGCATCGCGGCTGTACTTACTGGTAGTATACTTTTCGGCAAACTGGTCGGCATAGGCCATTACCTGTGTATAACGCTCTTCCTGACGAAATTCGGCGCTGTTTCTTGCATACAGATATTGTGCTTTTACAGTTAAAAACTCCATTTCTTCCGCATACTTGGTATCCGGGTAGTCGCGCAAGGCATTGTTAAACGCCATTACTGCCGAAAGGTAATCACCAATATCCAAATATAGCTTAGCATTATTGTAAGCTTTGGTTTCAAGCTTATCGCGTAGATTCTGGATTAATTTACCGGCTTCTATACTACGCTCGCTTTTAGGGTAAAGGTTAATAAATAGCTGCAGCGTTTCGATAGCCTTGGTGGTGTTCTCCTGATCGAGAGATGATACCGGCGAATCGAGGTAGTAACAATAGGCCGACATATACCTGCACTCTTCCGAACGTGTACTGGTAGGATACATATCGGCAAAGTTTTTAAAGTGGTAACGTGCCGAAGTGTAGTCTTTTAAATTATAGTTAGCAAAGGCATAGTAGTAAAACAAATCCTCCGCCTCACTTAAACCGCGGTACTTAGGTGTTAAAAGCTCAAACAGCTCTAATGCTTTTGTGTATTGCTTTTTATTATAGAATTTTACGGCTTGTTGGTATTGTTTAGCCCGGTCATTACTTGCCTTTAGTTTTTCATAGCTGCTTTTACAGCCACCAAAAACAAGTACCGAAGTAATTAATAAGCCAGCAATAATAGCGCGTTGCTTTTTAAACATCCTGCAAAGATAATTATATAATGTAAATCAATCAATTATTATTTAGCGGCTAAAATACCCCGCTTATAGCAGCCTACCTAATTAAGTAGCTGCATTTAACAACTTTTAACTAATTGCTATATACTATATACGCATGCTACGTATATATAGTATATAGGTAGAGCAAAGCGAGAGGACATTTACGCCTTTAATGTATACTTTATCAATTATATAAAGGTGTAATGATAATGTTTGAAAGCTTTGGTATACCTTTCCTTGTTTCTATAATAACCTTATAAACGTCAGTAATCGCTATCATATGGATAGCTCAGTGAGGCTGAATAAAATTTAGGTATTGATTTATAGGGGATTGGGGGTGGTGAAACAGGAATAGTTAAAAAAGGTTTGGCATAATTGAAATAAAAGCTACCTTTGCACTCCCGAAACGAAAGGAACGGGTTGTTCATTAAAGCTAGAGACCATCGAAAAAACTTTAGAAAAAAAAGTTTTGGAAATATAAAAGAAGTTTCTACCTTTGCACTCCCGAAACGGACGAGCCGAAAGGCGCGGAAAGCGAGGGGGAGGCCAGCATTAAAAGGCTGGGAAAAACAAGAAAGATCAGGAGCTTGCCGCAATGGCAGCACAGATATAAAGAGCCGGAGTGAGACACCGAGGCGATAAAGTTCTTTTAAGAAGTAACATGTAGCGTAGCGGAGAGCGCAGAAGTTGGAGACAACGGAAGCTTTCTGCTGAGAAAAGAAGAAGAGTAAAGAGAAACCTTTAAGGAGGGAATTACTGAGGACGCTGTATAAAGATATACAATAATCAGATTTCTATTTTTAAGTAAAGTAGAGTCTGGATCGATAACAAAACATTTTACAATGGAGAGTTTGATCCTGGCTCAGGATGAACGCTAGCGGCAGGCCTAATACATGCAAGTCGGACGGGATTGGGGAGCTTGCTTTCCATGAGAGTGGCGCACGGGTGCGTAACACGTATGTAACCTACCTTAATCAGGGGGATAGCCTCTCGAAAGAGAGATTAACACCGCATAACATTACGATGCAGCATTGCAATGTAATCAAATATTTATAGGATTAAGATGGGCATGCGGGACATTAGCTAGTTGGCGGGGTAACGGCCCACCAAGGCGACGATGTCTAGGGGATCTGAGAGGATGACCCCCCACACTGGTACTGAGACACGGACCAGACTCCTACGGGAGGCAGCAGTAAGGAATATTGGTCAATGGGCGCAAGCCTGAACCAGCCATGCCGCGTGCAGGAAGACGGCCCTACGGGTTGTAAACTGCTTTTGTACCGGAATAAACCTTTGGTCGTGACCGAAGCTGAATGTACGGTAAGAATAAGGATCGGCTAACTCCGTGCCAGCAGCCGCGGTAATACGGAGGATCCAAGCGTTATCCGGATTTATTGGGTTTAAAGGGTGCGTAGGTGGCCTATTAAGTCAGGGGTGAAAGACGGTAGCTTAACTATCGCAGTGCCTTTGATACTGATGGGCTTGAATACAGTTGAAGTGGGCGGAATGTGACAAGTAGCGGTGAAATGCATAGATATGTCACAGAACACCGATTGCGAAGGCAGCTCACTAAAGTGTGATTGACACTGAGGCACGAAAGCGTGGGGATCAAACAGGATTAGATACCCTGGTAGTCCACGCCCTAAACGATGAATACTCGATGTTGGCGATATACGGTCAGCGTCTAAGCGAAAGCGTTAAGTATTCCACCTGGGGAGTACGCCCGCAAGGGTGAAACTCAAAGGAATTGACGGGGGCCCGCACAAGCGGTGGAGCATGTGGTTTAATTCGATGATACGCGAGGAACCTTACCCGGGCTTGAAAGTTAGTGAATGTACCAGAGACGGTACAGTCCTTCGGGACACGAAACTAGGTGCTGCATGGCTGTCGTCAGCTCGTGCCGTGAGGTGTTGGGTTAAGTCCCGCAACGAGCGCAACCCCTATGTTTAGTTGCCAGCACGTCAAGGTGGGGACTCTAAACAGACTGCCTACGCAAGTAGAGAGGAAGGAGGGGACGACGTCAAGTCATCATGGCCCTTACGTCCGGGGCTACACACGTGCTACAATGGGCAGTACAGAGGGCCGCTACCTGGCAACAGGATGCCAATCTCAAAAAGCTGTTCACAGTTCGGATCGGGGTCTGCAACTCGACCCCGTGAAGTTGGATTCGCTAGTAATCGCGTATCAGCAATGACGCGGTGAATACGTTCCCGGGCCTTGTACACACCGCCCGTCAAGCCATGGAAGCTGGGGGTACCTGAAGTATGTAACCGCAAGGAGCGTCCTAGGGTAAAACCGGTAACTGGGGCTAAGTCGTAACAAGGTAGCCGTACCGGAAGGTGCGGCTGGAATACCTCCTTTCTGGAGCAGTATCCTATAAAGCAGTAACGACATCAAAAAGAGAGATCGATACTCAATGATCTTCGATTACTAACAGGCAGGGATATCTGCTACGCACATGTATTTCTTATAGATAAAAAGAGAAACCCAAAAGAAAAAAGCCATATCAGTAGTATATACGATATATATGTAGTGGCTAACATCAAACCATAGTCTCGTAGCTCAGTTTGGTTAGAGCACTACACTGATAATGTAGGGGTCAGCAGTTCAAATCTGCTCGGGACTACTACAGAGAAAGGGTGAATTCTTTCGGGGAATTAGCTCAGCTGGCTAGAGCACCTGCCTTGCACGCAGGGGGTCAACGGTTCGAATCCGTTATTCTCCACCAAGCACTCTACAGGGATTAGAATATTATCCCGTTACAGATGAATGCGAACGTTCTTTGACATATTGGAAGAAGTAATTGTAAAACTGAACAAACAACAGTGAAGGACAGTTAAGAAGTTGACGGTAATGAGTTGCACCAAAAACTTTCTGAGTTTGCATCATCGAATGATAATCTGGAAGAAATTTTCGAAAACCGTGAGCAGATAGAAATTTCTAAACACTATGAGCGTTTGCCAAAACCATCATTAGTAGCT
>Ga0181464_1000675_pt1 | contig 15656 bp, 17 predicted proteins | sample InSIn2gowninarea_FD_119074 | JGI IMG/M metagenome (GOLD analysis project Ga0181464, IMG submission 119074) | Clean room microbial communities from NASA Spacecraft Assembly Facility at Jet Propulsion Laboratory, Pasadena, California, USA -... ...
CTGCCGAGGGCGAAGGAGAGAATTGGGGGGACGACGCGTTGGAAGAGCCAGGATGTGAAGAGGACGGTGCCGTCACCGCCGAGGGTGAGGACTAGGTCGAATTTGTCCGGGTTGGACCAGCAGAGGTCGGGTGTCCAGTAGCGGAGCATGATTTTGTAGCGTGGGTCTTTTGCGAGGAGACCTTCTGAGTCGAAGCGCTTTGAGTGTTTTAGTTTGGCGTCTACGTAGACGTTGACGCCTACGTCTTTGCCGTAGCGTGGGGTACTGAGAAGCCATTCGGTCAGTTCACGGGTTTTGTGAACTAGAGAATTGTCTCTGGCACGAGTGACGATCATGACGCTACGGACAGCGCGTTTCAGAGGTTTGCGTTGGAGCTGTTTGGAGACTTCGCGAACACCAGTCGCTGTCTGCATAAGACGGGAATGGGAGTAGTCCTCTTCATCGATCTCGTCAAGAATTTTCTGGATGTCGACTACGCTTTCAAAGCGCTGGTGGAAGAAGCAGGGAGAGCGAAGGAAATTTGACGACAATGCGAGGGGCGGTACCGATGTTGTCGTGGGCTGCATGTTTGCAACTTGGGCAGTTATGGATGGGGAAGCTTGAGCGGAGGAAGGTTGCGACTGTTGTATCTCGAGCTGCGAGGACATCGAAGGGAAGTTGGTAATGCCATGAGGACCTGCAATCTGCCGTGAAGCCAAGGCCTTGAGAATGGTCTGTCGAGGAAGATCCATTGAACCACGTTTCTGTCTGCGCTCTGCAGGGGGTAGAAGTGACACACAGGCTTTGGCTCTTGTTATCGTGTCCATATCGTGAGCTTGGGCATATTGTGTGGACACGGGAGGTAATTGTTGTTTTTGATCGTCTCGTGGGATGTGCGCAGGCTGTGAACTTTGTTGATTCAGATTCGTTGCATGTTGTTGGAGGCTCAGCTCGGTCACACGATGTACTTGGCGTTTTGTTCAGGAAATTTCACACTGAATGATTGAATATGATTGTTCCAGTTCTGACTCGTCTTCATCATCAGGCTCATTGTCTTCAGCATTTCTAATCCTCCTTTCCAGACGCCGCATGTTCACGCGAACCCATATAATTTGACTCCAGGTATCGAATCAACAAGGCTGCATAAACCACCACATCTAAATTGCAGCATTTCTCTACCATCGCACACCAGTGGAGGTCGTACTCAGCAAATCGAGCACGCGAAGGTTTTCGTGTCTTGATATATCCGAGCTGGGTTTAGTATATCGTATCACCCTCCTGTAAACCGTAGTCGATCGTGAAGCGTTTCGAGATGTGATGACGGTGGAGATAGAAGATTCTCTATCTCGTACAGCGAAGGTCGAGACTTCAAGTAGAGAGGGAAGATGTAGTGTGCCATCAACATCAAGGGTTCAATGGTTCAGCGGCGCGACCGGAGTATGTATGGAGACAAGAGTCAAGTAACGGGTTTGGGTAGCCTGTTATTTGTTTTGCGACGTTTTGCTAATATGGCTATTGTTTCGAAGCTGTGGGGCGTGGTATGCCGGGTTCTGCACGGAGACTCAAGTGTTATTGTGGTTGAGCATGTTGGTTCTGGTTGTGTGGTTGGGTTTTTTTGATGCCAGGCCTAAAGTTTGAACAGGTTGCCGGTTGTGTGGTGGGAATGTCATGGTAATATCGAATAACAGGTTTCCAGCTCGGTCAGGTATATGGTAATGGTGTGTCGGGCAGTCTGACTCAACCTCTCCACCGCCCTTCTCGTTCAACCTTGTCTTCGACGGCATGTCTCATTGTCGCGAACAAGCTCTCACGATCCTCCTCCATCGTCACATCTTCATCTTGTTGTGCTCTGCCAACGACCACAGCTTTGGCGGCATCTTCTGCTGCTTCCCATTGCTCCATCTCGAAACGTCCTTCACTTTCAAACAGCAAGTTCTGTCCATCCTTGCCAAAAACGAACACGTGCAGACTTTCAGCTGCTTTCCTCTCCTTCAGACTTGGCCATGTCTTGATCTTTCCGTCTCGTGATATGGATACCACGACCGCACCAGCAATACCGAGCATCTGCACTCCTGCATCCAGACAACCTAGAACCGCGACGTTGACGGCACTGGCAAGAGTTTCGAGGTATGATTCGCCTTGGCCGCCGCTCTTCACTCCACCGGGCAACGATTCATCGATTTGTGTGTCCGTGACTTGAATCGTACATTGTAGCATGCAGCGTGGGGTTTCCTCGCCCAAGATGACACTCTGTAACACTCTCTTTACCAAGCTCTCAATGTGTCGCTCCTTGACCATTCCTACTGCATTGTTCGGTCGCAGGTTGACTTCGATATAGGTATCTTCTGGTATCTCGTTCGAGCGGTAAGGTACCTCGAGTGGGTAGTTTATGCCGGCCAGGAGGGTTGAAGATCTGGAAGGTGGTGTGTATATGGCGCTGCCATCCGAAGTCGTTAGGGGATGTAACTGTATTCCACTTCGTTGTATGGTCATTGTGTGGTAAACAGATGGTGGTCCAAGGTAGTAACGGTCAGTTAAGATATTTCTGATAGCGAAAGGATTGAGTTTATGGTAAAACAAGCAGCCGGACTCAAGGACTTGCAGCGCATGGACCTTTTACACATCAATTAGATTGCCAACGCCTTACTGAGCTTATGAGACTTACCTTGAGAATCAAGAAGTCGAGGAATAGTGAATTTGCGCTAAAGTGCAATTCAAGCAGTTCCGCCGGTCTTGGCATGAGTGTGAACAATCAGCTGTATGACAGGCTTATTGCATCAAATACATGCATCTATCTGGTCGAGGAGCCCTCCCCTTTACGTCCTTCTGTGTACTCGTTCGCATACACAGAGAATGCGTAGCCTTCATCGCTACGTGATTTAGGCGATGCATTCTAAGAAAAGCACAGAGTATTTAGATTATAATAGTAGACTTCTTCTAGGTCAGATCTTTGTATCAGCTCTCCCAAATTCCTCCAGAAACTCCGTCCGCATACGTTCGGCGTGGCCATCGTCTATCAGAATATCACACGCAGTCATAGCCATGCCCTGTGCACATGCCAAAGCATTCTCGAAGGCTGAAACCGTACCTGCTGCTGCCGCAAAGTTCGGGTTATGTGGACTAGCATCTTGAACATCATCCCCAACGCCAAAGCCACAATGGAAGCCTGGGACTTCATAGCAGACGTTCCCCATGTCTGTGGAAGCGCCTGCGCCAAGTGCACGCGCATCATACAAATACGTCTTCCCCAGCGATGTCATGTGTTCTGTAAAGATTTCAGCTATTGTCATGTTCGGTCGCAGATCTTTATAGTCAGCTTCGTCGTTCCATACACACTCTACGGAGCAGTCGGTTGCCAAAGCGCCTGCTCTGAAGCATTTTTCAATGCGGGTTGCAAGGTTTTGTACGGAGTCAGCACTTGTGTCGCGGACAAAATACTCCAGACTCGCACTATCGGGGATGATGTTTGGCTCAGCACCTCCCTGACGGACCACTCCATGTATTCGAGCTGACGGAGGAATCTGTTGTCTCAAAAGAGATATGTTGACATACGATGCCACAACAGCATCCAAGGCGTTTCTTCCTGCCCAAGGCTCAAATCCAGCGTGTGCATTCTCTCCTTTGAAAGTGACGCGAACTTGCTTCCTTGCGAGAGAACGAGTTGCTGAAGCGCCGTCGAATTTGGTCTTGGCTCCGGGTGTACGCCTGGACGAGGGTCCTGGATGTCCCATCAAGCAAGCGTCCACGCCATCATACGCACCAGCTTGGATGAGCTTGATCTTACCGCCTCCAGATTCTTCAGCGGGTGTGCCCAGCAGGCGGACTCGTCCGGGTAGATTGCCCTTCTCCATGGTTTCGGCAGTTGCAATGAATGCGGCGATTGAGCTTGTAGCAATCAGATTGTGACCACAGGCATGTCCAATTCCTGGAAGTGCATCGTATTCGGCGTTGAACACAACTAGCCGACCTCCGCTACCGGACTCAACTTGAAAGGATGTTTCAAGGCCGTGTGCATGTCGGACAACAGTGTAGTCGAGACTTTCAAGCAAGTCACAGATGTTGTCGTGTGCTTGGTATTCCTGGTATCTTAGCTCCGGGTTCTGGTGAATCTTGGTGTTGATTTCTGACAATACTGCCCTATGGGCATCAACAGAACCAGACACATGATGAAGGAGCTGCTCGCGAGGCATTCCAGTGGTCGTTTTTGAGGGAGACATGACAGGTATGTTTTCAGAGGGCAGTTATGCTAATGCTTCCGGCGAATGTCTTGAAATTAGAATATAGTAAGACTCGAACAGCGTCGGACAACATGTTCTATCAAAAAGAGCCTGCATTGCGAATAGCTGTATGTATATAAATACTGAAACCCAGGAACTATGACCTAAATTCGAAAGCTGAAGTCCCTGAGGAAGTGGGTTGATGTTCACGATGGAAGACCGCAGGGTGACCCAGGTGCTTGCCGATATGGAATAACGAAACCTTAATTACCCCGGATGGAACGAGTTGTCCACAGCTCGGCTATTTGTATGCAATAAGGCAAATGTGGCAGTCTCCGAGTTGCCGAGATAAGGTTGCGAGAGTCGCGACTTCAAGATCCCAACCTCCACTTCACTATCTTACTTTCTTTTCAAGCGAAACCATTGTGAACTCAGCTGAGCATCAAATCGATGAGCACCCCAGACTGTTCTGCCGAACCTGCACTAGCACTTCGTTTTGGGCGGCATGGCCCTCGGTCCAAATCTGGTATGCTGTGACCATGATTCATTCCTTCCGCAGGTTTGTCTCGGCTACTAAGCACATATCAATCTAGGCTGTACTACCTGCCGTACGCGGAAAGTCAAGTGCGATGAGACGCGTCCTTTCTGCAAACGGTGCGAGAAAGCGCAATCAACATGCGATTGGGATCAGCCTGTTGTCCGCCGACCTCCTCTCCCTCGGCGAAGACGGTCAACACTAGTCTCCAAGCTCAGCCCAACCGCTAAGCCAATCGCAAATTCAAATCAAGTGGGCAGTCCGTTCGACGTGGACGTGACATCTGAACCCCTTACTGCGCCAGCAGTCTCGAATACGCCTCCGATGGCTTTTACTGGTCCTGAATCAGCAAGCCTAGAATATTTGCCTTCATCGAGTAATGCTCTCTCCGATGTGCCCTTCCTTAGTCTACAGGACCTAGAATCTTTTGACTATGTCCCGCGCTCACTCATGGTTCTCCAGTTTGGCAAACCGTGGGGTTGGAGTATCATATCTTATGTCCACTCACAAATTGCTTCTAGAGAAAGTGGTGTTATGAGAGCCTTCATTGCAGTAGCGTCAATGGAACTTCGGTCTCGTGAGCTTGCTGAAACACACAATTCACCTCAGCCTTCGGAAGCATTCGAAAAGGCTCGCAGCTTCAAGGAGAATGCGTCTCACGCTCTGCATCTGGCATTGCAGGACCTATCACAGGTGTTAGACCGCCTCTTAGATCAACCTGATGATCATGGCAATTTAGAAATCCTCTTCTCGATGTGGTTTCTAATCCTACATTTTGGGATCTACGACTCGGATCTAGTGCAAATGTCATACATGCATTTGGACGCGGTGCGCTCTTTCATAGCAAAGTATTTCCACCACACCACTGGCCCGAGGACATACAGCCTTCCGCCTGTGGTCAAACCGCTACTCATATACATATGGTCAGACTCACTGTTCTGCTCCTCTAGTTCGCACTCACATACATGACATTACCCTACTAATCTTGTTGCAGTTACCTTGATGTCATGCTTGCGCTTGTCGGTATGGGTGGCGGTCGCTTGACAACTGATCTTATGAATGCCCCTGCAGATTCACCCGTCTGCTACAATAAACTTTTCGAAGAAGCGAGACTCTGTGCACCACAGTTATGGGGTTCAGCATATCCGGCTCAAGAGCTCCTCGACGATATCGAGAATTATCGGCCACTTAAATTCCTTCATGCTTGCCAGCGACTTAAGTTACGCGTGTGGAGACTGGGAGTAAAGACCCTTTCGGCAGGTACCCAAGCATCACAGTCAAACAGCGGAGACCTTTGGAGCGACATAATGCGAACTGGAGAGGTGAGTATCAGAAGGTTATTAGAATGTCTCTTAGACTGACAGCATCTGCAGGACTTTTCCGACATACGACTCCTAGCCGACTCGGTTCGTTGTACTGGCGGGCGTCGTGTAGTTTGGACTGTGTACCATGCTGGCCTCGATTTCTATGCTCTTCAAGTTTTGTACAGCTGTATCGAGACCTCTGATCCGCAGCCAGTGTGGGTGCAGGACGTGCTTACCAAGTTGCTAGGAATCGCTCATAAAGCTCTGAATGAAGATCCGCAGCATGTTTACCGGTATACGTGGGCACTGCGGGTGGCAATGTTCCGAGTGAAGGATCCCATCCATCGAGATTGGTTGGAGGGACAGGTTTCGAAGGCAAGTGTTCTTTTCTCTAACCTTGGAAGTTCTTCCGAACCATTCACGATCAACGGTGCTCAAAGGACATGGTTCGTTGAAGACGGTCTTTAAGTTCAAGGACGTGAACACAGTCCGACATCAACTAATGGGTTGTTCTCCCGTCGTTGAAGCGAGGACATCGTTGCTCACGGCTGGTGTAATAGCCGAAACCAAAGCTCAACTAGAAACCCCGTGTTGTTTTCTGCATGCACGTTGTTTCTGAGAAGAAGAAGAAGCAGCCGGTATAAAGTCCTGGCATGAGTCTCACGGCATGGTATTCAACAGAGACTTCTATCTGTGCAGAGATGCACTACCTCGGAAAACGTGCGCACTGTGCGATCTGGATACGTGTGCCGAACTACGCGAGGTTTGCCGACTTGACCAATCAATAACAGACAGTCGGCTAATTGACATGGTCAAAATCTTGCCGCTTTGGTATCGTTGGCGAGTTATCATCACTCCCTCCATTAGCTTCAGCCTCGGCAAAGAGTTCTCGAACTTTACATGGAGTGATGGCCGCGAACATCAGCGCACTTAGGCGCGCTATCTAATGTATCAACGGGATTCATATCCAAACCAGATCAACATGGAAGCGATCAGTCCAGGTGATTTGGTTATCTCCCTAGGTTGGTATAACCTTAAGGAAGTATAAATGAAGCACGCGACTGTCCACAATTATTCAATCTCATTGATATTTCCTCCAAATGCAGGGAATGATCGATTGTAACAACATTTCACATCATGTCGAAGCTTAACGAAAAGATCACAGACATCGACTTGATGAGTCGGCACACTACCCAAGAGGTTGGGGAAACTGTCAAGATTCGCGACCAAGACAGACTCAACAGCATCGAGGAGAGTGTAACCAGCATAGAAGAGAAGAAGCTTCTGCGGAAGATTGATCTCTGCCTTCTACCTCTGCTCACACTGTCCTACATGCTGCAGTTCCTGGATAAGCAGACCCTGGGCTTTGCTTCAATCTCGGGCCTGATCCAAGACCTCCATCTCCGGGGCTTGCAATACTCCTGGAGCAGCAGTGTCTTCTATTTCGGATACTTAGCATTCAGCTACCCAGCATCGTTCCTGATGGTGCGCTTTCCGATAGGCAAATATCTGGCCTGTACCTGTGCTGCGTGGGCTGTTTGTCTTACCTGCCATGCTGCAACCACAAATTTTACTGGCCTAATGATAGTGCGATTCTTCCTAGGGGCGACTGAAGCTTCAATCTCTCCTGGTTTCTCCTTGATTACTGGGTAAGACCTTGGTATCTGCCTAAGGTTCTAAACACAATCTAACGAGCTTGCAGAATGTGGTACAGACGTCAAGAGCAACCATTCAGACATGGCATCTGGTTCTTTGGTAACTCACTAGCCGTCATGTTTGGCTCACTAATTGCATACGGCATTGCTCACATCAAACACAGTCTTGCCCCATGGAAGGTATGTGCTGCCTGACATGAATCCGCATGGGTCAAAGCTAACCATATCTTATAGTGGCTGTTTATCATTTTCGGCATCATAACCTTTCTCTGGTCAGGTGTATTGCTCTGGTTCCTACCAGACACACCAGCAACCGCTCGATGGCTATCCCCTGCACAACGCGAAAAGGCCGTGGATCGTATCAAAAGCAACCAGACAGGCATGAAGAACAACACCTTCAAGTGGGACCAAGCGTTCGAAGCATTGACCGACATCAAAGTCTGGCTCCTCGTACTCTATTACCTAGCAAGCAGTGTTCCCAATGGTGCATTCACAACCTTCGGCAGCCTTGTGATCAAGGGACTAGGTTTCTCTACGCTTGAAACCTACCTCCTTCAGATGCCTACCGGCGCTATACACGCGGCATTTGCCCTCGGCTCGACCTTCCTGTGCACCAAATTCAAAAATTCGCGGTGTCTCATCGCGATCTTGCTGGGTATCGTGAGCTTAGTCGGTAGCATCCTTGTTCGGTTCGGTCCAAACAACGGAAGCAAGCTGGCTGGATTTTACCTATTCGTCGCCTATGCTGCTGGAATTCCGATCGGTCTGTCTATGGTCACATCGAACGTGGCCGGATTTACGAAGAAGGCGGTTACGACCGCAATGATGTTCGTTGCTTACTGTGTTGGAAACATCATTGGACCTTTCTTGTTTTTTCCGTCTCAGGCGCCAATATACTCTGTACGTTGTACCATCATGCTAACATGTGAAAACTTTGCTAATCCATGCAACAGAGTGGATTCATCGGCACCGCGACCTGCTTTGGCTTTGCGATCGTCTTCATTGGCGCGCTTCGTGTTGTGCTCGCGAGTGAAAACGCTCGCCGTGACCAGTTTCAGAAGCGCGATGGTGGAGGATTCGTTGGTGAAGCTCCGAGTCTTGATCTGACTGATCGAACTGACAAGGAAAACTTGGACTTTCGATATGTACTCTAATTGTGAAGACGTAGTAGAATCCCGATGGTCTATCTGGCATGAGGAGAGAAGTGAACGTTTTTATACATTGCGAGTGGTGGCCATTAATTATAGCGACCGCTTCGTCACCTGGTGCAGAGGTATAAGGTCTTGGCGGCTGTCCGGAGCTACCAAGCAACAAAAGAACCGGAACTTGTTGCACAATCAGTATCCAGATGGTATTGAAATGTCAGCCTCAGCTTCTCTATAGCTGAACAAAAATGTTCTGATCAGTCTTGCGAAATTCAACACGCGTGCGAACAAGCAGTGAAGAAATCGGTGATTTTGGGCTGCTACTGTAACACGTAGATGAACGATCTCATGGCTCGAATCATGTCTAGGCCGGGGTAGGTGAGGTATTAATTCGACTTAACCAAGTATTCTAGAAAATCAACCGTCGTTCCACCGCACATTCTGACCCCAACCTGTTGCACCACACTTATTAATTCCTCCTAACTAGCCCCCTACTAAATCGAGGCTAGAAAAACCTTGATGCAACAACGACAACACATCGCGCCTCATATCAACAGCTCCCACAACAACCATAGTAATATCTATATAAGTCCCTCCGCTATACAGTATATAACTAGTCTATTCAGCCGCTCCGCTATACAGTACTCTAGTAAGTCTGAATACGTACCTACAGTATACTAGGGAATGAGTTCGTACTAAGTACCTACGTAGCCAGCAGAGAGAAGTCTTCATACCTAAGCCAGTACTGTAGCTGCTAGCACTGTTTTAAGTACGTAGAGTAGCTGCTACTTACGCTACGACAGAAGCTACAGTGATATCTGAACTGCCCTCCCTGAGGCACGCCCGTTGTACGGACCATAGTAAATGACGCTAGCCAGCTGCTATAATAGCCGAGCAAGGTGAAGTTGTTTGGATCCGAAGTCTTAGTTAGCAGAGAGGTATAGATAGTGATTGAGGGAGTAGCGAGAGGGAGGTACCTATGTAGGTTTGCACTCCATTTCAAAAAAAATTCTTGGAAATATAAGGCTTACAGTAAGGGTAAGTACGAGATAGCACCGCAGTCAACGAACACTAATTCCCCTCCATAGTAGCGAGTTTAAGTCGTGACCGAGGTATACTTACAGTTGGATAGTGTGCATGGGGAGCACTCCCAGGTTCAATCAAACGGCCTCTCAAGTTTCTCGTGAACTGGCGGTGTTATCTCGCACCCAGCCTAGGACCAATCGAAAAAGCACTACGGTAGTTAGGCACAGATTAAAGCAGGATCACCGAGTACGTTTACTGTCTACCTATATTACGCGCTGTTTTTATCACCCCTTACGATAGGTAAACAAAGGTACTAGTCAGGAAGTTAGTATTAAAATGACTTTTGAGACGTGAGGGTTTGAATACAGAGATTTCAGGTAGAGTGATAAAAACCAGCAAACTATGTTCATCACACTTAGAAGTTATGCTTCGTGAACGTTGGCGTGCGGGAAATTTCTGAAATGAGGTGGAGGAGTAGGTACTGTACCAAGAAGTATGTCGACAAGGAGTTGTCATTGCACTTATTACGTGCACTTCATGCATACCCGCACCCTTTTTGATATATCGCACTATGCATCACAGTCCATGGCAAATAATCCTTCTCTCCGTTGAGCGTCATGTTCCTCATCGGAGATTCATTTATTACGTTACTACGTACGAATCTATTGAGTTCCCATAGCTTATTCTGAATAGGTACTTAATGGTTTGAATGGGATTGAGTGGTGATGTCCTTCTGTGTTGTAAATGCCTATCATACAGGGCAAGAAGACTTTTTGCTTCGCTCTGGATTGCTTGATCGGTGTCTCTAGTACCGTTCTCCTTTTTGGTCTTCTACTTGATGCCTCTCTCTTTCAACTGTAATTGCCATGGAGAGAGTCCGCTTAGCTCTGAGACTGACAATTTCTAGATATACCAGTGGGCATCTCGAGTGCCGAGATGGTCTTTCCGTTGTAATTACATGATCACGTAGCTTGGTTGTACTCCCCACGAGCAACCTGTTCTTCCTCTTATACCTCTGAACTGAGGTGCCGGTGCTTTTCACACCGACGGTTAGGTATGTTGAGATTGAGATATGGTGCGAGGATAGCGTCTGGCCTCGATGATAGATACCTTCGTATCGTGCTGCTCTTGGAGAGTTATGTATCAGTAGCTTGACCAAACCAGCTGGATGAATCTGTTTCAGTGCTAGATTGTGGCATCTGTGGTATGGCCATTGGGTGTAGCTAGTCGAACGGATGTTCAATGAGAGATGTGGGAGCAGGTTTTAATGTGTCCCCTATGTTGTCGGACACTTCTCACGAACACACCTCTTATTATGTTCGGGTGGAAGCTGGAGTACCTTGGTTGAGATTACCCGAGAAATTTCGTGTCATAAACGATGCTCAACATGACAACACATGGGGAGTGGGAGTTGTTGTACAGAATGACCGAGATGCCGACTGCGTCCTTCATATGTAACCACTCTTCACCTTCCGCCTCCTGGGCTCTGTCTGAGAGCCGGTAGTTTGCAGACTCACAGATGAACCTAGCAGAGTCGCATCACTCTCGCTTAGGCTATATCGAAACGTCGACGTGGATGGATAGGAACCCAAACTCATCGTACGTAAATTGTCATCAGCCCCATTTTGGATGTTTTGGCTCGGCCGACTATGGTTCGGACGTGAATCACTCGTGCAATAGTCTCCAGTGCAGCCGAGGTCAGGGGGAAATGACATGCTCGCGGATATGGAGCTGTCGTAGGAATATATGCTTGCGGTCTCGTCGGCCGAGAAGCGTTTGGTCACGACGACCTCTTTCTCGTCACTGAAAGATCCTCGTCCGATTGTAGGGAGGAACCCACACACCTCTTTCTCATCGACATGAGAACTGTTTGGGTTTCGAAAGGAAAGCAAGCTCAGGTTGCCTAAGGACGACTGGCTCGATAGCTTCCGTCCGCGTTTCCGTTCCGCTCCGCGCACAGCTGGCGGTCGCAAATTTTGCTCCGGCGCCATCGAATCGTCGTAATTTGGAGGAGTCTCTAGAGGAGCGCACGTGTTGTCCATGCGGGTAATCTGCGTTCCTAAAAGTGTCACACAACTGTTGAGAGTCATGCCTTGCGACATGAATTGCCCATGACCCCGGAACATCCAATCTAGTCTGTTCTTCACACTTACAGTTCCCTTTGTGTCTATGTCGGCTCGACAACCTTCAATTGTCTGGCAGATATTGTCCAATACGTCCTGCGACCGCTTGACGGTGTCATCGACCTCGGTCTTGATAAGGTGATCAAGGTAGCGTGATTTTTGTCGGCGGAGTCGTTTGGACGTCTGGATGGAGGTCTCGAGATTCCTGATAGCATGGCGTAATTGTTCGACTTCTGCGGGGATTTCTTTGTAGTGCAGTCCATGCTTGTACAGTGTGAGCAAAGCATTGCTTGCAGATGTAAGGGCGTTGAGGGCAGCAGCAGCTTCGACAGGCATGGCTATGGCAGGAGGCCTTATGCAATCTGCAATGGCCCTGATCTGATAGTAGAAGTGGTGGTGCGTAACCGTAGATTGAGCTGTTTCACAAGGACGACCTGCGTTGTTCTCCGTCAGCCTTGTTGGCCATGGAACTCGGGACGAGAATGGAGAACGAAATAGCCCCAAAGAAGCTGGTAGGGAAATGGAATACGTTCGCGAGTTTTGCATCAATGCGCCCCATCGGTCAAAGCTCATGTTTCATGCTCAGTAGGTGAAGTGTGATGAGGTCCGCCATTCCGATAGCTGACCTGGACGCTAGAACACGAATTTCAAGTAGCCACGAGCTCGTATCTTTTCCTTGTGTCTCAGGCTGAAGATGTGATTGTGATAGGGTGGCCCCCGGTGCTTCGTGATTGGTCTAACGAATAGCATCACGGATGGTGGCTTGTTCCAGACCTCGCTAGGTCGGCCTCGCTAACAAGGACTTGGCAGGTGTGCTCTTGGTAATTGAGTGCTATTGTACACCGGTTGAGGTGTTCGAGTGCTGTGGTAGACAGAAATCATCGGTTGGGCATAAGCGAGTGCTGCTTCCCCATACACCCACCTTGCTGATAACGACTTCTTCCGTCTTGTACTGTACAAGGGTTGTCGACAAGAATGGCTGATATCGTCGATGACTACTTACGATGGCTGGCACATCACCGCGAGGTTGTACAAGAATCTTTTTCGGATAAGCTAGTCATTGACAACTCATATAATACATGGTTGTGTCTCATTTAGGTGGCTTGACATCGAGATACTTTCAGCCAGAACACGCTAACACGAAGTTTGAGTCGACCTCACCAGAGACCGAAAATCGATTAGGGGAGAATCCTTAGCGCTCGGATCCGGTGGATCAACATCATCAACACAGATTGGTCTGCTCGGAATGAGCGACACCAGCCCACTTTTACTACTGCCAGTCCAGCAAGGAACATACAGTACAGCTATGCAACTTTCAGAGATGTGCTTGGCATCGAATGGTGACCATCACAGTCGTCGCGAATGAGAAGCGATGGTTCGCTCTGTTCAATTTCAGGAGTACCAGCCCAGCCTCACCCACACTTTTCCTGAGACATGTGTAGTCGATGCATCTAACTCATATGAGTAACGCTTACGCTACCGTATCGCTTTGCCCGCCATTGCGACGTAGGGAGACGGTAACTTTCTGGCTTTGTTGTCAGTCAGCCTAACCAATGCAGGAAAATACACCATTTGAAATCCAGCTGCTCGTGCATCGTTCGTGTTCTTGCCGTCGTCCATCGACCACTCAAAGTACCATAGTGCGGGCTGAGACAGAAGCAACTGACCAAGTGCAGCACTAGCTTTACACACTGCAATTAGATCCTCTTTCCGTTGCGTTGCGCCATCTGTGATTTCGAAAGGCTGGATTTTCTGGTTAAGTAGGTCTGAGACTGTGTAGATGGCTTGATCTAGACGTGTGCTCTCAGTCCCAGAATTTTGTCGGAGCAGAAAAGTGAAAGAGGTTCTAAATCTCGACCATGCCAGTGCGTTTGCTGTGGATAGTTAGCTGAATCCTAGTGCCGCAGATCGATAGCTTACCATGATCATGAATGTTTTTTTCTTTCAGCCGACGCGCAATGCTTGTGAAACCACCTGGCAGAAAAGTGCGTTCGGAACCACAGCTTTCACTGATTGACTCAAGCATAGATTGCGTGATCACTTTCTTGATCGCAAACAGCCTTTGTTGTGGATTGAGCAGTGCTTGAGAGATACCATCATCCGTTCTAACTGGGGAGACCCCAGTCGTACTGTCCGTGTAGAAGTTTTCCACATGACCATCAATTTGTGTGAACAAATTCTGCACATGACCTTTGACAGCGGCATCATCAAGAGGCTGAGGAAACAGTCTGTCATGGTCGAACTCGTTTGCCCAGTCACAATTGTACCGTCACCGAAACCAGACTTTTCGTTCGGTCGGTCTCTAGCCCTATGACTGACAAGGCCACGCTCGCGGCTCGACTTGCGATTTTTGCTTCTTCCCTTCTGCCACAACGCCAAGAAACGCTGTAGCAAGCAGGGCACCAAGAACGAATGTGCCGATAGCGATGCCGGCTACAGCACCGTCAGAGAGACGTTTTGCGCTCGCATTACCAACGGGACTTGCACTTCGAGAAGTGGTAACCGCACTGTCTGTAGAGGTAGAAGTAGGCTGATTCGGGCCTAAGAGAGTGGTAGTTGCAGGTCCAGCGAGAGTACTGGCAGCACTGGTCGATTGCGCCGCCGAGAGAGCATTGCTCGGTGTTGTTGTACTATCCGACATGTTTCACTTCCTCGCTCACCCTGATATGGCGAACGTTTTTGTGAAGATACAATAGGAAGATAAGGTTTGACTGCTAACAAATATCGGGTGCTGAAATGCGCCCAGCAAAGAGGAAGCGAACAGTATGGGGTCGCTTGTCAGTAAAGATGTCCTTGTGAATCAACCATGCCTATTCAGGCACTTCTGGTTTTGTTGCAACTCGTGTTAGACCTGCAACTTTGTGGCAGGCAAGAAAGCCTAGAGTGACAGGGATTCATTTTGTATAAACTCAATTGTTCGAAAGTATGCTTCAAGCTATCGTAGTCTCACCTGGAGGCGAAACCTGACCTGCACTAGCCCGTCCAGCAATCTCGATCTGCCAACGGTGTGGAGCAGTGTTTGTAGTTTGCATTAGTATCACACCTCTTCGCTAAGTATTTTTCGGTGGCTGTTAGAAATGGGATTGTGGCATTGGGAGCTTCAGCCTTGTCTCTGCGTGAACCGGTCTGTGACACGTAGACTTTTGTCTCCGATCAGTTTTCCTGCAGTCATGTTCTTCCGCTCTTGCAGAAATGTTGATATGCTGAACGTTCTTTCACAAGAGGTAGTAAAGTAAAGCAACCACGATGAGTCCGCAGATAGTTGTGGCAATCGATGTTGGAATGACATGTACTGGTACGGCAAGTCACCCCTGGTATAGTCGGATTCTAAGGCTTGTTCTAGGTGTATGTTATGCTGTAGCAGACCAGACATCGCAGTTGTACATGATCCAGAAATGGCCAGGTAGTTCTGGTGCGTCAGCAAACAAGGCAAGCAGCTAGAAGCTACCGATCCCGACCTCTTACACAGAACTAACACAAGTTGTTTAGGTGCCCACTGTCGTGTATTATCGCAATGGCAGGTTTTCCTCATGGGGGTTCGAAACCCGTCAAGATGATTTCTCTGAGCGGGACCTCGATGTCGCGGAATGGTTCAAGGTATATCTTGATCACAAAGAGTACAAGGAACATCTTGATCGCAAACAGTATAAGGATGCAGCAGATGATGGTATC
>Ga0181464_1000676_pt1 | contig 15650 bp, 5 predicted proteins | sample InSIn2gowninarea_FD_119074 | JGI IMG/M metagenome (GOLD analysis project Ga0181464, IMG submission 119074) | Clean room microbial communities from NASA Spacecraft Assembly Facility at Jet Propulsion Laboratory, Pasadena, California, USA -... ...
CTAAGGGGGTTAGGGTGGGACCCTAACATAGAGGAGTAACAATCAGTTGGTGCACTAGTGCATCCACAAGTGTTACTCCAATTAACTAAAGATTCCCTCATGAGAAACTCATGCATGTCAGTTCAAAGAAAGACCTAGTTGAGACTAGAGTGCAGGGACAATGTACTATTAGTTGTATGATTTATTGAGTTGTAAATATCATGTATGCAATTAGAGAAGGACCTATGTTTCGATTACGCAGTTTTGGAAGCATGAATTCCCTTTAAATACAGGCTATTCATCTTAGGAATTGCGCAAGGAAAAAAGAGCTTGGCAGGCAGTGGAAATTGGCTAAGTGTTGGCTAATAGAGGGCTTGTGAGGTAGAGAGTTGAGCATACTTGTGTGGAATTGTTCTTGTGAGAACAAGATTTGTACCTTCACTCATATTTTTTATTTAATGCAATACAAATAGGCGAGGTTCTGAGCAGTGGCTTTCCCCAAGAAAATTTATTCTGTTATGTGCCATTGATTTGTCTTCTTCTTGTTCATATTGTTTTCATCGATCTGCTGGCTTCCGTTGGTTGAAAGTAGAAGTAGATTCTTGTCTTGTGCTTTAGTACATTGCATGAGCTTGTGAATCTATAGGAAATTCTACACCATCATCCTTGTCTGATAATCGAACATGACCAGAATGCAACACCATTATATAATTGCTCCATGAGACCTAGAAGACCTCAATGATGTTTAGATCATAGGCAAATTTCCAACCCTGACTCCAAATGGATGTACAAGTCAGGTTTCCAATATGAGAAAGCTTGTATATACCCCTATTTATGAGAAATTCGATTAATGAAGGAGGAAGAAGGTGGCCATGACTATTGTTGGGAAACAGATCATACCCAGTAGGAACATAAACATTCGAGCCGACTTTCCATGCAAGACCACTTCAAATGATTTCAAAAGTATTTAATATAACCCTCTAGACAATCGAAAAATTCCCCCGAGGCTTATCAGATCTATGAACCTCGTCTTCCATGAAAAGTGGAGTAATATACTTTTTAATGAGAAATGAAGTCCACAAACTTTTTGTAGACAACAAACACCAACCTCATTTTGAAGTTAGTGCCCATGAAAACATGAAGATGTTCTTAATATCCCATCCACCTAGATATGTTGGCTTGGAAATATTCTCCCATCAGACCCAAGGAATGACTGCCTCCTCCTTGGAACCAGACCACACAAATTTGAAGCATATAAGCCTGATATGTTCCAACACATCCTTGGGGATCTAGGCCAATGATGTCCGATACATTAGAATTGCTTCAAGAATTGATTTTATTAATACCAAATGCCTAGACCTAGAGAGCCATCTATGACTCCATTTTTTAATATGCTTCTCGACCTTAGAAATCAACCATTACTAGTCCACCTTTGGATAGGTATTGGTTTTTAAATGAAACCACAAATATTTAAGACCATCACCCATCATTTTGATATCCATAAGAAGAAGATCGTAAATTTGTTGGAGCTCAGCAACCCCAATGTCAAAAACAAGAAGAGATGATTTCTAAAAATTAATTAGCATAACTGTTTCTTTCCCAAATAAAGAGAGGATTCCTTTAAGAAAATCCACCTCTCTAGGGCTGCCATTGCAAAAATTAGAATATAATCTACAAATAAAAGGTGAGAAATTTCCATAGTTCTAGTCACCATACAACCTTAAAAATCTCCCATTTGTTTTGCCTCCTCCAATAGCTGACTGAGGCCCTCCACCATTATAAGGAATAGGAGGGGGGAGAATGGGCATCCCCAATGAAGACCATGTTGAGCATGGAAGAAAGGAGAAGCATCACCATTGATATGGAAAACAAAGGTGATTGATTGAATACAACTCATAACCCAAGAAATAAAATCCTAGATGAAACCAACATGAGTGAGAAGGAGCCTGAGATAAAGCCAACTAACGTGATTGTATGCTCTTTATAAATCAAATTTGATTAAAATTCCTTTTAAATTTTGTTGTAGTGACTACAAACACCCTCCAAAATTTTGCTTATGTTTTGATTTCCGAGCCTTCCTTCCTATCCATAATCGCTTACCTTGTACTGATCCAGGTATTCATGCTTTGACTAAGACTTATATTTTTTTTATTTGTGCTTGTGTTTGTTGGTTTCCACACTTAGCTAATCTTTCTAAGTCACAATATAACCTCCTGTCTTGGTCACACAATAGTTCTGGGCTTGCCTCTAGAAACTGCACAATCCTTGAGGGCAAGCAACCTTGATGATTGGAATTGCGTTGTTCAAACTGACAGTCTGCCTTGAGCTCAGAGACTATGGAGTCATGGAAGGAAACCCAACACTAAGCCCAGAAACTGTGCAATCCCTCATTGAGCTTAGAAACTGAGCAGTGCACTAAGCCATAAAGTTGCCCAGTTCCCTAGAATTCTGCAATCTTTCCCAGTAGTGTGCATGGAAAGTTTCCCCAAAAAGCCAAAAAAGAAAAAAGCATCCTTAAAAAATATGGATCCATTGTTAATATCCCGAAGGAGGCACACTCACTATCTCTAGAAACTTTTGCCAAGTGCCACTTTTCCTTGACTTTAGGCATGCACATTATAAACCCTAATTCGCTCAAATCTATTTAATTGACACCTCTAGAGCTCATTTGCACATTCGATCTTGGAGCTCTAGCATTCTTGAGGAGATCAAGGAACCTTCGGTGTGGTTGTCGTTGCTTTTCTGGGTGAGTTTCGCTTTTATCGTCTTTTGTTGCTTTTTCTGTTTCTTTTTGTCGTTTTGCTTGTGTGAGTGTTGTTTTACTTATTTCTCTTCATAGTTGTTGGTGTTTCAACTTATTTTAGCCTGTATAAGTGTTGTTCTAAGCTGTTGTTTTCGTTTCATAAGTGTCACATCGATTTTCTTGTTTTTGCACTGATGGTCACCATTGCAACGACTCTTGTCACATACTTGATTTTCCTTCTGTTTGTTCAGTTTCTACACTCGATCTACATTGATTCATTCACACTTAGTTATATATGCACCCAAACTCACATCATAATTCACTTCTGCTTGTTTTTCACACTTCCATCGAGCATATCTGCACTTTCCTCGGCCAGATTTTCCCTTGCTTAGCTGGGCACTATGCAATCCTAAGGCTCAAGCCGAGAGCATGACCTCTGGGGCTGCGCAGTGTGCATTACAGGCTGGCCCAACTACGCATTGTATAGTTCCAGGGCTCATCCTGTCACCTTGGCCATTGAGATTGCACAATGCTCTGTCTCTCCCAAACTCTGCCCAAGTTGAACTATGCATTGCACAATCTCAAGCCTCAGGTTGCACCCTTGGCTGCTAGGAATGCACAATGCGTAGTTCCCACAACCAATCTCCCTTGCTTGTTGATGAAAAATGCGTAATCCCTCTTATCAGTTGCCCGATTAGCTGCTTGATCATGCTTTGAAGGTAGATTTTCAAGAGCTATTGTTTTCTTGCCATGAGTATCATTTTTGACCCATAGGTACCACACTTGTGAAGCACTTCTCTCTAATAATGATTGTTATCATGGCACCAAAGGGAGCGCTTCAAAAGTGACCACTGAAAGCAATATTGAGGAAGCACTTGAGCAAACACCAGTAGACTTGCTAGTGTATGTGGAAACTCAACTGTTTATAGAAAAGGGGTCAACACTAACATGGCAACAAGTTAATGAAGCTCTTTCAACAAAGAGCCTTGAGGTAGATCTAGAGGACTGACATGTTTATCTCAGTATCTAGCAGTCAAGACTACACAAGGTTGCATGCAAATTTCCAGCCTGCCCACGTGCAGATGTCATTAGCTGGATTATTTCACACATTAATGAGAAACAATGACATTGAGCTGTGCCAACAGACATAAGCTTGCTACCTTTCGGGAAAAATATTATCAACACATTTATCACTTTCCCGAGCCAGTAAAGCTAGTGGATCATTTTTCTATGCCACCAACAACTATGTGAATACAAGAGATATTGTCAAAGGTTGGGTGAAAGAGCCATCAAAGTTTCGATAGACACCCACCCATTCATACAAGACAAAGTCTCTCAGGAAGGCCTACCAACTCTTGGTTATCTTAGCTTGCAGGATTGATGGTCAACAAATAATGGAGACCTTTCCTAAAGGGTGGGCAGTCTTATTGAACGAGGTTGTGAATGAGGGGAAGTTGTTCAACTGGTCAGATATGTTGGCTCGATAGTTGAGAGCCCATGTAGCACAGGCCTGGAGTCCTCCCAATGGTGAGAAAGCAAGGTTTTACATGTTTTCATATTTACTGGATGCAATCTATGCACAACATCACTTCCCTGGCATGAAATGGACATGGACAGCACGAAAAATTGTCGTGCATATCTATTGCAAGCTGCTTTCGGATTGCAATCATCGAGGAGTAATGGAACAACTAACTAACCATTTCATCATCCTGCCTCACAAGCTCATCTTTGAAGAATATCCACCTTGCATGTGATGAGAAGCAATGGAGGTAATAACAAAGATCACAGATTGGTATGCCTCACCAGGTGGCACCTTCCTTAGAGTGTTTGATAGAGAGAAGCCTATGCATGTTTTACCAAGGTATGCCACCGACAAGCTTTCCATGCAAGAAGTGTCATATCATCTTGCCATAGGGTTGTCAACAACTTTCCACATGAAGAAGAAAGCACCATGGCCCACTCTTCCTCTGCAAATTGGACCTATACAAGATAAAGAACTTGAAAGTCACAGATACCGAGGGAAAGGAGATAGTGAGATTTGCATTCGGTACTTGAGACTTTAATCTGTATGTTCCCTGTGGTATTTGCAAAGCCCACTGTGCGAGAATTCACTTTCAGTGGATCAATGGGGCATTTCATTGGCCAGAGGAGGACCCTTGGAGGAATTGCTACAATGCCTCCAAACTCAGTGAGCTGATTGGTTTAGCAAGGAATTCACAGGCTACTCCATAGAGGGAAGCAACTCCAGAAGAAAAAACAACAAAAGGTAGCAATCTCATGTAGGACAAGGGAAAGAGAAAAATTTCCGACAGTCCAAAGGGAGAACAAAGCTGCAAAATGAAAGTGGATCCTATTGTTATGAAAGCAGCTTTAGTAGCAGAAGCGAAGAGGAAGGAGAGGATGCAAAGAGCAGAGTGGAGGAAGAGAGAAAAGCGGAGGTTATAGGAAGCAGAACATGAATTGAGGGAAGAACAAGAGTTGAGGAGGAGAGAATAAGAAGAAAAACAGAAACAGGAAGAAGAAGAAAGGAAAGGCACAATGGAAGAAGTAACAAGGCTAATACAGGATGGAGAGCAGGAACAAAACCTGCCAGTAACTGAGGAGGAAGGTGAACAAATGCAAGATCGGGAGCTTGCTCAACAAATTGAGCACTTGATTGAAGTTACAAACATGGAGATGGATCAAGAGCCATAGAATGAAGATGTTGATTTGATGTCGAGCGCGCCACAGGTCGCCATTCAGTCTCCACCACCTCTAGCAGCAGAGCCAACCCCGAGTGAGGAAGGGGTTGTTGTTCCTCTTGATGATGATCTAGTAATGGATGTGTACAACATGTAATTTGATGAGTTCCAAAAGAAGATTGTACAAGCATGGAGACAACATTTTCTGGATGATCACGCATCACCAACATTCGTTAAAGAAATGGTAATAGTGGCAGACACTAAGAAGAATCAAATGCCATTGTCGAAGCCAACTTGGCCTTTGCAGGTGCTACAAGATGAAACATTCAATATATGATGGCTAAGAATGAGAAATTGGCACAAAACTTGCAGGCTGTCAGGCAAGAGGCAGATAAAATCCACGTAGCAACACAATGCAGTTTCTACACAGGTCCACTTGGAGGAGATGAGAGGGATCGTGTGCGGCAACCATGGCTTGTGTTGCAAAATATCATCGCCCTCCTCATATGCTCAATGAAAATCCCAGGAAGCGTTGAAAGTTAATGTCGTCCTGTGACGTCCTTCCTTCACAGCTTCAGGTTGGTTTTCTATTTGCGAATATCTTGGTCTGTAACTGGTTTTATTGTAGATCTACTTGTTAGCAATCAAAGCACAGTGTTTTCATTACCCTGGTATTGAGGCTTTTATGAAACAAGGTTAAAGGGTTTTGCATCCTCCTGGAAAATGAAGAAACGATTTTGTGTGTGTAGGTCCAGCGAACACTAGTATTTTCTGGGAAGGATTTTGGTATTGTAAGTAGAAATGAAGGGGAGAACGTCCCTTTGTTAGTTGGGATAGAACCCTCCACCTCTGGTTTAGATAATAGTCGGTCTGCCTCTTCCAATATGAAGCACAAAGAAGAGGGCCCCTAGACTGGGTCACCACCATGGTGCAACGACGACAAGGATGACCACTACATGTTCGAAGTTGGAGAGAATTTGACACCTCGATGTAAGAACACACATTTTAGCTCGGGTTTGTGATGGGTTTTGCCTTTTGGGAGTGTTAGATCTAAAGGAGGGTTCCACTGTTGAATTTAAAACATGATTTATAAATAGCCTTTTCACCTGATCTACTCTACTAATCTGGCTAAAGTGTATTATTGTTCTTTTGCAGACAAAATACTCAGTAAGATGGGTGATGGTAAGTATTTAAGAGTTTAGATTTCTTGTTATTTTTTCCTTATCATTGAACATGTCACATGGGTTTCCTAGGCCAGTGAAAGTGGGTGTTGTTATTACCTCACCAGGAGTTCAAGTCTTAAAAGATATGGTTTGTTTTCACCTCATGGGTCATGCTTGTTAAGTTGGGCTCGGGTTGTCATGCCCGTTAAGTTGGGCTGAAGTCCCCAAAGATGTGTTTTGTTCTCATCATATGGTCATGCCTGTTAAGACGGTCTGGGTTTGTCACATTCAAATCCCACTTCTGGATAAGTGGTAGATTTCTTGGATGTTAAGAGTCTCAAGGGTCAAGGGTTTACATGTAGATATACTTTTTGATGGATCGCTGGGACATCAAGAGTCTCAAGGGGCAATAAGTTGTTGCATTTTTAGATTTTTGGACATTCAGGAGCTCATGGTCATGCATGTTAAGTTGGACTTGGGTTGTCATTCCTCTTGAGTCGGGTTGGGGTTGTCGTGCCACTTAAGTCGGGCCGAAGTCTCCAGAGGTGTGACTTGTTATCCCCTTATGGGTCATGCCTGTTAAGTTTAGGTTGGGTTTGTCACACTTATAAGGTGTGACATCAAATCCCTCTTCTTGATAAGTGGTAGATTGATGAAACATTAAGAGTCTTTAGGGTTAACATGTAGATGCTTTTTGGGTAAATGGCTGGATTATCAAGATTCTTAATAAGGGGCAACATGTTGCAATTTTTTTTATTTTTATTTTTGGATATTCAGAAGATTTGTTTATTCTCCAATGTTAATTTTTTGTTTTGTTTATTTGTTTGTTTTTGGATTCTAGAACGGTGAGATGGATGAATGAATTTTATTTTGATGGTAACATTGCCAATGTTTACAAATCTTTTGGTGAAGTATTAGAATGTTGAGATCGAAAATCAAAGGATCTCGTGGCCATTAAAATCATCCGTGGATTACAAAAGTATCGAGAGGTTGCAATGATAGAAGTCGATGTACTTCGTAAAGTTGGCAAATATGACAGAAATGGTACACGGTATGACTATTTTCTTCTTATTTTTTTTTTCTCTGATCCTTGTCTTCGCTTTGTTAGTTATACATGCACGATATAATACATGGGCATGTTGGGTAATATGCTGGTATGATTCCTTGATTTAGACCTTTTCAGAACTTGGAAGTGGGTTCCTGAGATGTATGCCTTTCCCAATAGAGTTATGTGCAGATGCGCGAGTGGTTTGACTACCGGAATCACGCTTGCATAGTCAGTATTCTGTAGCAGTTTATATCTAAATTCTTTTTTTGCTTTACAAACACCTTAGAGTAGTCTGTGTTATGGTTGTTAGTGTGTTTAAGATTGTGGATGGATTTAAAAACAGGTCTTTGAGAAGCTTGGCCCAAGCTTATAAGATTTCCTACGCAATAACAATTAATCAGCTTGGCAAAAGCTCATATGTCAAGGCCTCAACTCTGATAGCATCATTGTTGTTCAAAAGGGTGTGAAGGGATTTCCAGATGACTTTACAAGGTTGCCGAAGTCAAGTGCAATAAAGTTAATTGATTTTGGAAGCACCACATTTAAGGATCAAGAAGACACCTCAGTGGTCTCTACAAGGCATTATCGAGTTCCTGAAGTTATTTTGGGTGAGCTTAGAAAGATGTTCTATGGTTTATCTATCAGATTTTGATAGGACTAATGTGATTAATCCAGAAGATTTCGATCACAAAAGTCTTAAATTTAATAAGACTAATGTCAATTGCATCACGTTGCGAATACAAGCCCTTTTTATTTACAGTTAATGTTTTTTAACAGGACTTGAATGGAACTACCCTTGTGATATTTGGAGTGTAGGGTGCATACTTGTGGAGGGCTGCTCAGTAAACTTTTTAGACTAGTTTCTCTTGGGTTTGAATGGTTATGTAGATCCCTGCAGGAATGATATTTACAGTACCTGCCTTCAAATTTTCAGGGTGAGACTTTGTTTCAAACTCATGAAAACTTGGAACATCTTGCTATGATCGAAAGGGTATTAGTGCCTTTGCCACATCATATGATGAAGAAATCAGAGTGAGTATTTTTATGCTTCTCAACGAAATATTACCTGGATCAGATTATTAACATGCTATAAAATTCAATATACCTATGGTAAACTATAATGTTTAATGTTACCCTGTCAACAGTAGAAGATATGTGAAATATTTTAGACATGGAACATGATTGAATTGGCCTGAAGGAGCATCCTCTAGAGAGAGCATCAGAGCAGTGAGGAAGTTGCCAAAACTTAGGGTATGCCTATTATATGATTTAGGATGCGCATGGAACATCTTGAAATGAAATCTTCACATGATTTGTGGTTTGCTTCACTGATTTGAATCCTAGCATGTTGCTCCTATTTGCAGGATTCGATAATGCAACATGCAGACCACTCTGCAGGTCTATTTATAGATTTGTTGCAGGGGCTTCTCAATTTTGAACCCTCAGAACACCTGAAAGCTTCAGAGGCTTTGAGACATCCATTCTTCAGAGAAGGTTCGAGAAGATATGATTATAGTGCATATACTTTATAAGTATGGATCTGACTATCTGTTAGTCTCAGATTGTATTTGGGGTCCAGAGTTGCTGGGGTCTCACATTGAGGAATTTCCTTCTCAGCTTCGGGCAGTCATCTAGCTGTTATGTATCATATTACAGATTTTTGGGGAATGGTTTGGTATAACATGAAGTGGTGTTTAGGCGAAATGAGTCCTTACTTCAGTAGGATTTGTACAGTAGAAAGTAATATATTGCATATAATGAAATATGGATATGAGATTTGTTCAGATATCGGTTTATCTATCGGTGAATCATAGATTGTATTTGGGGGCCCTGTGTTGCTGTGAATGATTGTACACACTTGTGCTGTATGGAATTTCTTTCGCAGTTTCTGGAACGGCAGAGCAGAAACTGTTGCAGTGCTCATCTGTTGTTTGAGGCGAAATGGATCCTTACACGCAGAATGCTTGTACATGCAGTTGTATAATAATATATATTTTTAGTTCATAAATGAATTCATTAGGAAAGATTTGAGTGGTTCGATCACATTTAATATGTCATTTTAATAATTTTTTAAATTTGGAATACATAATGAATTCAATCATATATATATTTTTTAAATTTGGAATACATAAATGAATTCAATCATAAAAGCTTCCATTTTAATACATTTAATTTGAAAAATAGGGGTGAATACCAAAAAAATAGTTATATATAAAATTTAAACTGTATTACTTTTTGTTTTTTATAAAACAAAGGCACTGATGGCAAAGGCTATAAGCTTTTGTGTATTTTTTTTTTTTTTTGTAAGCTACGGCATTTCTATTATCTACATCAAGATTAAAAGTACAAACATGGGAGCCTCAATCCGCCCAATCAGGAAACCAGATCTGTTGGCTCCAATTCATCAGACAGTCAATAAAGTTTTCCATGCTGAACAATGACAAAAAACTATGTAGGACATTAAGCCGACAAAAAACTATGTAGGACATTAAGCCCTATCTCTCCAGGTTTATCCAAAAAACTGTTCTGTCCCATAACTGCCAAGAGATCTAGATTTACTACTACTGCTAAGGCATACTAACTCATATTCAAAAACCTAAGCAGTATCGTTTTAAATTCAAAAGGAAACAGATACCCGGCCTCTCAATTCGCCGCATTTCCTCTTCCGGATTTGTTGCTGTCGCTGGTCTTCCCCAGCTCCTTCAGAGTCTCTTGGATTTCCTTGAGTTGCTCGTTCTGCTGTCTCAGCAGCCCTTCCACGTTCGCCACCTCCTTTTTCGCTGCCGCCGTCTCTTGCGCCATTTCCACCATTTCGGCCGCGACTTGCTCCATGGCTTTTGCCAAGAGGTGCTTCAGCACCCAGTAGGTGTGCAGCGCGCGGCGGTACAAGGTTAATCTGCCCCGCGTGTTTCCAGGGTCCGGCAGCTGCGAGGCCCATTCATCCATCTCCGGGTCGGACGGTTCCTCTAAAACCCTGTCCTCCATGGCGTCAATGATTTTCCTTATATCCAGATTTGTCTCCAAATTATAAGCCTGTTCAGCTTCATGCACCACCATGCTAAATGATTTCTTTCCCCTTTTTCGTCCTCTTTGCGCCTGAGTACCCTCCTCGGTGTAGGTTGGTTGACGGGGTCGACCTCTTCCTCTCTGTTCCTGCGTCTTCCGTCTCACTCCTTTTCTGCCTCGTTTAATTCCTTTGCTGCTTTGCCCTGTTTCGAAATGCTTGCTCCCGAAGTCTCCCCCCTGGCTATGCTCCATTTCGTCAGAGCTTTCAATTTCAATTTTGATGCGGCCCCATTCCAAGTGCCTGTCGCCTACTGCCTCCTTCTCTGCCTGGATTTTCTTATCCCTTCTCTCTGCCCTTTTGGTGCGGTTGAGGCGCTGATTATGATTCCTCTGTCAAATCTTCCCTTCTCTCGCCACCTTCTTCGTATTCTTGTTTCCTGTCATTCTCCTCCTGTTCTGCCTTATAAGCTTCTCACCACCTTTTCGCTTATGATGGGTTTGCGTTCCACTTCTTATCTCCCTTATGCTTTGAATGATTGTTCCTGCAGTGATGTCCGGTTTTCGCTTTAGGCAGCTTCCCTGCTGATCTGAATGATCATTAAATGCTGATGACAGGGGATTAAGGCCGCCGTCCTTCTGTCTTGTCTTCACTGCCGCATGATCCTGCCTTATTCTCCTTCTCCCGCTTCATGCTAGATTTTGATTACCATTATGCTGAGTCATGGTTATCGTTGTTTATGAGCTGTTTTAAGCCATCCCATCTTGCCATCATTGCTTGATTGGACCAGCTGTCATCCACTTTCGCCAATGATTCTTTACTTCCCCAATTGGCCAAGCAATCTGCGGGCTTATTTCCTTCTCTTCTTACATGTGAGGTGATCTTGTATTCAATCCCTTTCAGAGTTTCCTCGATTTCTTGGACAATACTCGCTGTTCTCCAGCTTTTAACTACCTTCTCCCATTGTTTCCCTTGGATTAGTTTCTTTATGGTACTGATGACCAGGGCCGAATCCCCTTCAATTTCGATCTTCTTATATCCGTTCCTTATGGCGATTTTGAGCCCCTGATACACTGCCATAAATTTCACTTCATTATTGGTCATTGTTCCTCCGTATTCTGCATAGATCCATGCTACCTCTCCTTGTCTGTTTCTGAAGACTCCTCCAAATCCAGCTGGGCCTGGGTTCCCCTTTGCTGCCCCATCGAAATTGAGTTTAATAAACCCTTCTGGAGGTTTTTGATAGGTTGAGTGACTTTGGTCTGCTATAGGTTGGTGCTGCTTCGCTTTTTGGTGATAGATCATCCCTTGATCCAAATTCAGCCTTTTTAGGATTTCAGTTTCTTCTTCAGATGTATTCCAATCTTCTTCTGCCCAATTTTCCGCTAGGATTGATTCTCTGATTTGTCTTAGGGTTCTTTTCCAGACTTCTTCCGGGTCTGAAGCTTTCCCCTTGAATATTCTACTATTTCTCTCCTTCCACAGATTCCATACGTTGAAGCCTGCTGTCAAGTTCCAAGCTCTTCTTACAATCCTGCTTTTAAACTTCCCTTCTCCCCAATCCCATAGGGTTTGAATTATATCCTGAGGATTTCGATCCGTGGTTGAGAATAAGTTTCTTGTCTTTTCCCATTGGAATTGGGCCGCGCTGCATCCATTGAGAAGGTGTTCCTGGTCTTCTTCGTCTACTTGACAAAGGCTGCATCTTGAAGGGCCTGAGAAGCCTCTTTTTTGAATTCGATCCCATGTTAAGATGCGTTTCCTTCCTACCAGCCAAACAAACATTTTGATCTTCGGCCACCATTTATTGCTCCATATCTTCCTCCACTTCTGTTCTTCGGCCGCCCCCTGCTCTTGCTGTATCTTAACTTTATAGGCTTCCCTTATGGTGAATGCTCCTTTCGTTTCCTTACCCCATCGGAGGATGTCCCTGCCTTCTCTCTTTTTTATTTTCCTGGAATCTAATTCTTTACTAAAAGTAGTTTTTTGATCCTCTGTTGCGTTCCTACTCCATTCATCCATAGGTTTCCATTCCCTCCATTCAACATTCCCTCTATCTTCTGTCCAATAATCTTTAACAAGAATGAGGCCTCTATCCATACACATTCTGTATATTTCTTGCATTCCTTGTAGGTCTAACATTTTTCCCCTCTGTTGCCAGGGCTCCTCCCAAAATCTCGCTATCTGGCCTTCTCTAATCTCCCAAAAAATATGCCCATCATTTAGTTCCCTGTTTTGGATGGTTAGGTTCCATATGTCTGATCCTCGAGGTGCTTCTTTCTTCCTTAGTATATCTTCCGGAGTGTCTGGCATATTATATTTTGATGTCCAGATTTCTTTCCACAAGTCCTTCCCTCCTTGCATCCATCTCCATCTTAACTTAGCTGCTAGCACTTGATTTAGGGTCCAAGGGTCTCTCAGACCGAGACCACCTTTTTCTTTTGGTTTGGTTAGGCTGTCCCAGGAGCAGAGGGCCCACTTCTTTTGTTGCTTGGGTCCTCCCCAAAGAAATTTTCTGTAAATCTCTACCAACTTATTGCAAATTCCTTTTGGTGCTGCCATCACTGATAGGGGGTATATCGATATCGCCTGAATGGTGGATTTAAGCAAAACAACCCTTGCTACCAAGTTCAGAGTGTGAAAAGTCCAATTTTCTAATCTTTTCAAGATCTTTTCCAGGATGTTCCTCCAGTTTCCTATTTTGAGGGATGATGAGTCCAACATCGTTCCTAAATATTTTGTTGGAAGGTCCCCTTTCCTGTAACCCAAGATCCTGGTTAAATGGTTTTTAATGGGCTCCACTGTATTAAAGAAGAACATTCTTGATTTATCATTGTTTACCTCCATGCCTGATCCTTCCATAAATACCTCTAAAATTTTCTTTATTCTTCTCACCTCCTTCATGGAGGCTTTGCAATATATCATTATATCATCCACGAACTGTTGGTGGGTGACTGTAGTTTGATTACCCCATAGTCTCAGGCCCTGAATTTTCCTTTCTCTTAATTCTTTTTTGAAGTATCTACCTAGTCCTTCTGCTGCTATTATGAAGAGGAAGGAGGATAAGGGGTCCCCTTGTCGAAGTCCTCTTGTAGCATTAAATGTCTTTGATGGCGCTCCATTCAACAGGATTGAGAAATTCGGGGTAGAGATCATGCTCACGACCCATTTCACCCATCTATCACAGAATCCAAATGCTTTGAGAATATTTTCTAGATACTTCCAGCTTAACCTATCATAAGCTTTTGACAGGTCTAATTTTATCAACATTCCCTTTTCTTTCTTCGTTTTCAAGGTGTGGATTACTTCCTGTGCCACCACTAACCCATCCAGGATCTGTCTTCCTTCTACGAATCCAGTTTGCTCTGGGGAGATTATGCTTGGTAGAATCGATTTCAGCCTTTGAGCTACCACTGATGCTACAATCTTGTAAATAAAGTTGCATAAGGCTATGGGGCGAAAGCCTTCAGCTTGATCCGCTTGATTAGTTTTAGGGATCAAAGTCAGCAGGGTTGCGTTTATTCCTGGCCATATTCTTTGATTTATTCTAGCTTCCTCCACCACTTCTAAAACTTCATCCGCGAGAAAATGCCACCCTGCTTGGAAGAATTCTACTGAATACCCATCCGGCCCGGGAGCTTTGTTTCTTTTCATGTTCCTGACTATATCCTCCACTTCTTCCATCGTAACTTTCCTCATTAGGGCCATATTCTGATCCCTGGTTACCAATTTTGGGATCTCCTCACTTATCTTAGTTATGGCTTCTGTTCTATCACCTTGAGTTTCCTTTAATATATTTTTGAAATGACTAACCAGAACCTTTTCAATTTCTTCGTGCTGGAGGACTCTCTGACCTTCTTTATTTTTTATTGAGAAGATTCGGTTTCTTTGTCTATGCTGAACCATCGCTTTATGGAAGAACTTTGTATTCCTTTCACCTTCTCTAAGCCATTGAACTCTTGACTTTTGTCTCCATAAAATCTCTTCTTGTTTCCTTCTTTCTTCTAGCTGGTTCAGTATGATTCCTTCTTCCTTTGTTCTTTCTTCCTGAATACCTTCTAGGATATTTGCTTGCTGCAGCGCTTCCATTCTCTGCTCCAGATTCTTTTTTTCTTCTAGTATGTTGTCGAATTCTTCTTTATTCCATTTTTTTAATTTATCCTTCATCTCCTTCAGCTTGAGCTGAAAGGTGTGCATCTTATTTCTTCCTCTCTGATCACTCGTCCTCCACCATTCTTCAAGTTTCTCTATCAGTCCTTCATGTCTTAACCAGAAGGCTTCGAATCTGAAGGGTTTGTTGGGAGGTCTTTGCTTTAGATCTATTTCCATTTTAATCGGCCAATGGTCCGACCCTGTTACCGGTAGAATTGTGGCTTCTATGAATACATCTTTCATCATTATTTGTTCGGAGATTAAGAATTTGTCGAGTCGATATGCGATTTGGTTATCTCCCCCTCTGCGATTATTCCAAGTATGGTTTCCATTAATGGTTTGAATATCGATCAGTCTTTGCTCCCTTATCAAATCTACGAACTGTTCCATTGCTTTATCCATTCTCCTTAGTCCTCCTCTTTTTTCCGCTGAGGTTTTTATCAGATTGAAGTCCCCTCCTACAATCCATTGTTTCCCTAGGATTAGACTTCTCAACGCTTTTAGATTTTGCAAAAATTGTTCCTTTTCTCCTTGGATATGCGGCCCATATACTCCTGTTATTATTACCTCCTCCGTAGTTCCTACTATCCTTGCTGTCCCTGTTAGAATTCTTGGGAAGCTTAACCAATTACTAAGTTGGATTTCTTCAGGGTTCCAAATTATTACCAGGCCTCCTGCGCTCCTGATCGCATCCTGTCCCATCATTTCATATCTGCTCTTGTTTCTGTTAAGGATTTCTCTCATTTTCTCAGTACTTATTTTTGTTTCCTGTACTATCATTATGCTAGGTTTTTCTTTTTTCAGTCTATCATTCAGATACCTCTGTTTGCCTCTGCTATTGAGGCCTCTTACATTCCAGCTTGTAATAATCATCGCAACA
>Ga0181464_1000221_pt2 | contig 15636 bp, 13 predicted proteins | sample InSIn2gowninarea_FD_119074 | JGI IMG/M metagenome (GOLD analysis project Ga0181464, IMG submission 119074) | Clean room microbial communities from NASA Spacecraft Assembly Facility at Jet Propulsion Laboratory, Pasadena, California, USA -... ...
CCCCCCCCAAACCACATTTGGTCATGTGATGCAGTAAGAACCACATCACCATCCACTTTTGTAGGTAGAAGAAGAGGAGGTGATAGAGAAGGTAGAATAAATGGATGGAGGTGATGACAGTGAAGAAGATCCTCTTGTCAAGATACTGATGTTAGTGTGCATATGAAGAACCTCCCTCCATCTTTCCTTCCCAACTTCCATGGTATGAGGTCAGAGGATCTGGAAGCCTTTCTCTTTGAAGTTGAAATTGTTTGTAGATATTATGGTTACTTATTAAACACTCAAAAATTTAGATTGTTTCTGGTAACAATGAAGGATAGAGCTCTTAAATGGTTCATGAGTTTAGGGACTAATACAATAAGATCATGGAAGGATATGCAAAAGATATTTCTAGAAAAATATAAAGATCGTGATCTTAAAGGAGAAATATTTAGAATGTATCAAAAAGAAGATGAGAGCCTTGAGAATCTAATAGAGAGTTTCATGTATAATGTTAAGAGGGAAAAATTACATCATTTAGGATCTTCCACACTAAAAAACTCTTAGAACAATTAGGGATGAGTGGATTGATATCCTTGATATCATGAGTAGAGGTGATGTATACCAATTATCATTTGGAGAAATTTGTGAAACATGCAAACACATATCAAGAGGAAGGGCAAGAGTAAGTAAATCAACATCAAGATCAGTAAGTCAAGCTAAACTTGGGAATTTATGTGATGACTTAAAAAAAAAAATTCTTAGAAATCTATGCGAACAAGTAGAAATGTTAAGAATGAAAAATGAGGAAAAATAAGATGTTGATATTTGTGTTGTTCATGCAGAACCACATGTTTGTTGGAAACACTGAGAGCAGGGGTGAATCAACATTTCTTTTCCATTGTTACTTTTACCAGTTAGATCACTTATATATAGAACATAAAATTAACAATAGGAATAAATTATTTTATTAATATAATATTTACAATGAATCAAGTACAATATATGTAGGGCTCCAACCCTAGATGAATACACCAAGGCTCCAACTTGGGATGTGCCAAGCACCTACTTGGACTTTCCAAGGCACCAACCTTGTCAATTCTGAGGCACCAACCCCAAGGACTCCAATCCTATATCTTCTTCTTCAAGCACCGATCTGTATTCTTGAGGAATCCGATCCTCTATAGCTACAACCCCATCATTCAAGTAACCTACCTTGTTTGTTCGAGGCTCCAACCTTCTGGGAATCAATCCTCTAGGCTCCATCCCACTGTTGTACTTTGTCTAGATATGTTTGATAGAAAAATCACAACTCACAAAGTCTTCTTCGTAGATCCTTGCCAATCTTCAATTATAGTATCCATGTTATGTCATAATTGGCAACCTTGTCACATAGAAGGTGTCTCCACAACTCTTCATATTACCCAAACAATTTCTCTAAGATCATCTCATGATGACTAGTGCATCATGGTCTCTAAGGATCTCCACAAATATTCAAAGTCAACTTCAACGGAAAGGATGTATAGTCTAAGACTGCTCCAGAAGAGTCTTCACAATCAATCCTCTTTCAAGAGTACTTCAAACTGGTTCAAACCGAAGGCTTTCTCCACTATAGTTCAACAAGGTTATTCAAATTACTTCTTCAACAAGTTTGCAAGGAATGCTTTAAACGTATACAACAAGTATTCTCTTCAAGATATATCAATCATAGCCCAAACTATCTCAAAAAGAAACTTCTCCAAACTATGCCTAGTATGCTGCTTCAAGATGCTAACAAATATTTCTACACAAGATAACTTTGAAATCTAATTTCTGATCCCAAAGAAAACCTTCACAGATAGTACTAGTCCAAAATATTTTATCCAAACAAGGTTGCCAAAAATTGTGCCTCCAACTCAAATCCCTCCAACGTTCTTCTCAAAGAATTTAGTCTAAGATTGCTTGAATATCACAATGTATCTCCACATTGCACAATCACCTTATAAAAAGGCTTCCTTCTAAAGCTCTTTATCAAATATGTCTGAAAGATGTAACTATGCACTACTCTAGATCTACTCAAAAGTTCCTTTTGAATTTGCTTCAAAAGTCTCTTCTATCCAGAACACTTTCTTCACTAAGACTGTTTTAAATGATAGTCTCAAGGTCTTCAATAATGTTTCAAAGAAACTATTTCAATGCCTTCAACAAGTATGTTCCACTGTTATGCAATGTATACACTAGAATTACTCCTTCAATGTATATCCAACCAAGTTCACAAGTATATTATCTTGAAACAAGTCTTGTAAGAGTATGATGCTCTTTAAATATGCAATATTATGACTATAACATAAAAAGGTCGCAAAGATATACAATATTGAAGTCACTAAATGATACAGGTCTAGAAGGTATTCACAGGTTTAGGTCTGCAATCCACTCAATCTAAAAAATATCCACCATAGGTCCAAACCTTTGTTGGAAATGGTAGCATCATAGCTTTGGCTCACTCCACAGATTATTTGTTGTAAAGAATATCATTGTTCAAAAGATATAATACAAGCCTTCTTATTTAAAAAACTTCACTGGTGCCAAAAAATGTAGGTTCGATGGTCTCCTTTTTCTTAACTCACGAGTTGAATGATATTCTTCAAGTTTTTCTTGCTTGAACTTCTTTAACCTGAGCTACTGTACTTATTCTATAATATTGACTAAAAACATTAGCTAAACAATGATCTCCAAACTCTAATAAATATAGGTTTTCACACATAAAAAATGATAAGACACGTCTCTCTAATTTAACTGACATAAATTGGCTTAACACTGGTCCGCTCACTGCCATAATTATTCTCGTAACTTGTAAATTCACATTCTACCTCACCATTTTGAGTTTCAGGCCAAGTAATAGCTCATTGGAAAGAAAAAATTATGCTCTAAAGGGTGGTGTAGGTATCATGATGAAATTCTTCCTCTAAGGTAGTAAAAAATATTCTTTAATGCGATTGGTAATTTATTAGTGCATAAATGGAGGTAGGGCAGAATTCCTTCGAGTGTTAGGCTTCTTCAAACTTTTGTTTCTTTATTTTTTTCCTTCTTCATCATAGGGTCATAATGTCATCATCAATGTCATTAATTCACCATGTCATTAAGCGAGTGCAGTGATATGTCATCAATCATATACAACATCATGTCATGTAGTCTTCCATCATCAAGATCATCGGAGGTAAGGACATTTAAGGTTATGGCTTCACACTATCATCAAGACCATCAAAGGTAAGGACATCATCTAGTCCTTCATCAAGTGTGATCATTCAGCAAGGTCGTCCATATAAGTCATCAAGACCTTATAGATCATCAAGGTACATGATTGGTACTTGGTACTTGGCACTTCTTCATGAGTGACTGGACATCTTCCTCGATGGACAATATCATATGGAATCTCAAGAATATTTGTCATCCTGGCCAATGCCATATTGACATCAATTAAAACCTTGACTAACAATCTCCCTCTTTGTCATTGATGGAAATATTCTTTCTCTTTCAACATTATCTCCCCCTTTGACACCAATGGCAAACATGTTTCCCAAGTACTCCCCCTGTCAAGCTTCTTCTTTTCTTCACGAATAGTAGTTTTTGATAGGTATGTTACTCCCCCCTAACATGGTGCTCTTTTTTCTAGAAATGTGGTCCATGATAATTGTGTTTACATTGCTTCATTTTATGTGTTAGTGTCAGTCTTGTCACACTAGCATTAGTGATCAAAATCTGCTCTTTTGCATGTCATAGTAGGAGTCCCATACTGATGAGTTTGCATTCCATAGGGTCATGGATCCACTGATGGTTGTGTTTACTCCAGTTTTTCCCTCATGATCTGTACTTGCTGATCTTCTTTCATATATTTTAGTCATGGCTCATGTTCAATTGCAATTCATTTCATTAGATCTTAGGGTTTGGTCTCATTAGGTTTTAGGGTCCCACCATGGTCAAAATTTGATGATTACATGCCAATAATGATTAGTAATGACATGAGGTGGCCAATAATGACTGCAACTCCTAAGCATCTAATGATGTTGCCAAGCACCTGTCACTACAAAAATCAAGTCATCATGAGCACCAATTCACCTACAAAAGCAAAAGAGAAACAAGCACTAAAACCCTAAATTCCTTTCCCACTGTGCTAGGGTTGGCTATGGGAGCAGAGATATCTAAGCAGAGGAGGAATGATAAATATCAGAAGGTATGAGGCTATTTCATATCATCAAACATTAGGTCTCCATCATTTGTCGAGAAGTCATTCCAAGGAACAAGCCATTCACCACACATAAGAGACAGTTTTTATTCAAACTGTGTTTCTCAAAAATAGAAGATGAATTTGACAAACGTGAGAGAGGTTTTTGTCCATCATTGACACAAGAAGAAAAGCTTCTTTCAGTTTTTACACAGGTTTCCTGGTTTGGGAGAAATTTCGAAAACATCATTTGCCTTAGGAGGGTTGATGCACCTCTGGAGTAACCTTGGTAAGATCAACTTTTCTCCTAGATGGAATGACCAAATGACTTGCTTGATGAGTCAACTGATAAGTAGACACAAGAATATTTCCAATGAGCTATATGAGCTTAATTTTGAGTTGAGGAAGACCTTCAAAAGTTGACTGCAACATCACCATGCATTTTTGCAGCCTCATTGTGCACATTTGGACCAGTCTTGGGAGATTGAGCTTTTGACAAGGAAAATGAGCTCCAAATTGAAAAATTCAAGATGTTGTAGAAAGTATACTCGACAAGAGTTCCAACGAGCTATGACATGCTGAATTTGGACATTAGGAAGGTAGTGAAAATTGAGCTTGAAGTGGCGCTACGGTTCTAAGGGGTGGCGCTGTGCTTTGAAGCCAGTGTTGCGCTTCTGGAGATTTTGCCCAGTGTAAAAATACATGGGCGTTGCGATTTGAGGCCGACACTATGCTCCTATAGGTGGTGCTGCGCTTTTCCCAGCAAAGCCCCAAATCACCTCAAATCACCAAATTCCACCAAATTTCTTCAAGTTTCCATCTTTTGCAAGTAAGTATCCTAATATCGCTTGTTGTTTAGGGTTTTATCTCAAGTTTTTTGTAGTTTTTCACCTATAAAATCAAAACCCTAGTTTCCCTACAAATTGTCTCATGAATTGAAATCCTCACTCTACTATTGTTTTCTTACTCTATCCACTTTTTATTTCTCCCTAAACTCCACTCACACTCTCCCTAAACCCCACTCCCACATACATTCTCCCTAAACCTTATTCACACACAACTTTTCTCAAACCCCATCATCCATAGACTCTACCCATTCCATTCCTTCACATCAATTATCCACAACTATCCATATATAACCATATTGTTCAAAGCCAAAGGAAAACAATGGAAAGAGAGAGTGATTATGAGTATGAAGAAGAGACACTTAGTGACAGCTCCATGAGAGACATAAACAACAGAGGAAGCCCCATAAAGGAGGAAAAATCATCAGGGAGGATCCCACTAGCTTGAGGGAATTACAGGCCTACCCACTTGTAGTTTCTTGTTTCAGGCACCAAGCATGTTTTGAATTTTGTGAAATTGTGGAGAGAGTTCAGTTTCACCATGAGCTAGCCAGACTTTTTGTAACTCATTTGCATAACAATGAGGTGACACTCGCTGGAGTAACCTTCACAATTTCGTCAGCTATCATTTCAGAGGCCACTAGAATCCCTAATGTGGGTGAAAAATGGTACAAGGTTCAGGACCTTGATGAGAGTTACTTTGAGCTTTATATTAAGGCTAAATATAGAAATCAAATGAAGAGATTATTCCCCTTTAAGTTTTTGGAACATAGGTGTGTGCCTTTGATGAGGATTATTATCAAGTACTTCACTTGTGAAGGTAGGTTCTCCCAATTATATCCTATCATATTAGATTCCTCGTGCATTTCACTAGAGTAAAGATGTTGAATCTCCCTTACTTCATGTTTAGAAACATTGAGAAAATGACACATATTATACAAATGAAACCATACCCCCAGAAGTTGAACAACATATACCATTCCTTTGTTATTAAAATCATTTTTCTACACTAGCTTAGCTTCTTAAAATTCCATGGGAGACTTTCATTGTTCATGAGATGTTCAAAGGTCCACAGATCCCTTCACCAGTGCATCAAGAAGAAGGTGGGCCTTCTAGCCATAGAGAAACAAGGGAAGAGGCTAAGGAACCAAAATTGCTGAGGTGCCAGTGTATTTAACATATAAGAGAGGCACAAGGAGATTTTTCGTAGCTGCTAGGCAAGTACTTGCTCTGCAAGGTGTGGAAGGGGCCTTGCCTTCGTCATCAATCCACAGGAAAATGTTTGCTTCACAAGGTCTGGAAGGGGCTTTGCCTTCGTCATCAACAAAACATGTACAGATTAAGAAGTTGATAAAAGGCAAGGAAAAAGTGTAGGAGGAAGATCTTGGTGATGAGGAGGAAAGAGATTTTGATCTCATTGAGCATGAGGAGCCACAGCAACACTTTACTCATCATGGAGTTGACATCATTGACTTGGAAGCTTAGGATGAAGAGACTGTCAAGGATATCATCATTCAAGATAGGGAAGCTCAAATACAAGCTTTGGAAAACAATTTGGAGAGAGCCAAGTTCATCATCAACTATCTAGAATAGGAAAACAAACAATTGAGTGACAAACAAGTCCTCATGGAGCTACAAACGATTAAAGCAAATAGGCAAATGGCTAAAGAGGCTTCTGTCAAGTTTACTCCTATTGAGCAAGATATTGAGAATGATATGGAAACATGGCATGAGAGGGTAAACATACATCTTGAAGGACGAATTGAGAAGGCCAACAAGGATAATAAAATTCTTCGACACATGGCCTACCATTACATGACCCGCAACAAAATATGTAATATGAGGATTAGGAAGCTAAAAGCTAGGCTGAGGAGAGCCTTAGAGGGCAAGAAAAAGAAAGATAGGTTGAAGATGTTGGATGAAGCCTCCTTAGCCCATCAAAGTAGCTAATGGTGGTGTCCCATGCCAAATTTGGGAAAGTTTTGAAAAGTTTTTGCATTTTGTAAATTTTAAAATTTTCAACACAGAAAACTGGCCTAGAAGCGCAGTGCCATAGGCACTGCGCTTTTCCCTAGAGCATAAAATTAACAAAAGGTTTGCATATTTGGATTCAATAGGATGAGAACATACACCCTGGAAATTTTTAGAAGTTTTGAAGCAAATCTAAGTCACCAAAAGGTCCAAAAACTACTGAAAAATGACCTCTCTGCCTCATTTTGGACACACAGAAGCAGTCTTGGGAGATTCACGTTCTAAGTGGACAAATGACCTCTAAATTCAAAAATTCAAGTTTTTCCGGAACCTAGACTTGAATACCTTTCCAATGAGCTATCTTGGGATCAATTTGGTTAAGGGGAAGGCCTTCAAAAGCAGGTGGAAAGTGGCACTATGCTTTTGACTAGTGGCATTGTGCTTTTGACCAATTTGCCTAGAAAATTAAAATTTCGCTTGTTTTCACTATGAATTCACTTTATCTCTCCTCCTGGTTGTTTTTATGATGTAATTGATGACATTGTATGTAATTGTAATGGTAAAACAATGTTAGAGGGTAGATTCATTAGTTAGAGGTGGTTTTGAGGCTAATGAATTAGTTTCCATGCTTATAGAGGCAAGTAGTTTGACTGTCTATATTCCTGGTCCATGTTTAGAAATGGTTGTAACAGCCCCTCTTCTCATGGAGTCAATTCCTAATGGTCAGGATGAGTGGTTTTGTTTTCTATATTATGTATTTTCTTTCCCATTTGCAAGGGTTGGATTCACTTGGATGCTTTGAACAATATTGTACATCATTGTAAGTAGTTTGGCAAGGAAATTAATAGGAGTTGCAGCTATTTTTATGGGATACCTGTGGTATGGTGCTCTTGCATAGTTTCTTCTTTTGCTATCAATTTTTCACATGTTTTATGTATGCCACAATCTATTTCACTACTTCTAATTGAATGATATCAAGATAGATAGGTAGAATTCATTGTTTACAGTGCTCTGCCTTGGGAAACCATTTAGTATCCTATGTTTTTTGCTGTTTGAGAATGGTACATGATCTTTACATGCCTTCCTCAGCTCCTCACCCATCTTAGACATCTCACCTAAATCAATTTCAAGTGTAAAAGCCTATACCTACCTTGCCCCATAGAACACCCTACATCCCAACTTAATTTCATAAGGAGAGAGCCCTCTCCCGACCTGGTAGGGCTAGCTACAAAGTTAAGCTTAGTTTGTGGTTATCCTCATATTTCCTTCCTTCAGCTTGAGGTCAATCTAGGCTCTAACATGATGAACCAAATCTCTCTGCCTTCATAAACTCCTTTAACTCAAGAAAGATTACTTTATTTGTGATCAGATGAAGAGATACTCAACAATAGTCCATCAGATGAATAAGGATTATGTTCTTCAATGGAGTTGCTCCGAAGAGATGATCTAAAAAAAGATGATTTTCCATGTATGACTCATCAAGAATTTCATAGGGCCTATTCACGAATAGATTTTGCAAGAATTCTCAAGAATCACAAACTCCATCTAACTATATGCATGGTCTCCTTTTTGGCAGAGTCTCGCCATCAAATACTTGGAATATCAAGGATGACTTCATCAAATCAACAACATGTACTATTGGCTAGAGTGATCAAGAGACTTCCAGATATAATTTTCTTCCTTCTCCATACTTGTGTAACTTTCTTCTCTAGCTTGGTTGACATAGTTTTAGCTTGTTAAGGGACCCAAGTCAAGTTACAGTCACATGCCATATGTCCAATGTTATGGAAATTGAAGCACTCCATCTTATTCATGAATAAGAAATCATGACTTCTTGCAAAATTTCTTCTAGGATATTGACAAGGACCATTATATATGTCTTTGTGATATGCCCTACAATCTTTTGCCATGTGCCCACAGTTTGTTCAAGAATAACAATAACCAAGAAATATACTTTGATACCTAGGATAAAAAGGTTTCCTTGATGTACTTTTGAAGTCTTTTTGTGTTGGGATCCTTTGATGATAACCATTGCTTCTTACATACTTGACACCATTTGCATTTCTTCTTGGAGTATGATTTCTTCCAATGCCAACTTGACTCTTGCCTTTGCTGGGAGCATCAACATTTCTTCCAGGCTTCCTCACATACTTTTTGTTTGAAGCATTATCATTCTTTCTTAAGGATTCACCTACATAGCCAAGACCTAGTTTATCAAGGGGAGACCTTTGATGACTTAAGATGTCATCTAGGGTTTGAGATATTTTCAAGTTCTTATTCAGAAAGACAACTTGCTTTTTAAGAAATACAATTTCTCCTTTCAACTTTTCACAATCTTCATATTTCATAACTAGTTTCTTCTTCATTTCTTTCATCATCTTGGTTGCTTCACATGATTGGGCCTTAAGAGAAGTGATTTCTGATTTTAACTTGGTGATGTAATCATCCTTTTCTTCTAGTTGGCATATCATGATGTTTCTTTCCTTTTTTGTTTCATCAACTTGTCCTTCTATGAATATCAAAGCTTCCATCACCTTCTCAGATCCTTGTGCTTGTTTCCTTGCTTCTTCTAGTTGACATGTAAGGGAGGAGACCTCTTCCTTGTATTAATCAATCTCCGCTTCATGTTTTTTCAAGCTCTTGTGCTTTTGTTCAAGATGGATTGACAAGGTATCTTCCCATTTCTTTGCCTTATCCGATTGATTTTTCATGGATATGACTTCTTCATGATGCTTTCTCTTGTTTTGATGAAATTCTTCCTTAATCTTGGTGAGATCCTCTCCTCTTTCTTGTACTTGAAGCTTAACAAGATCAACTTCCTTCCTTGTCTTGTCCTGGTCACCAACTTGCACTTTCTTCTTAAGTTCCTCATTTTCCTTTTTCAAATTGTTAATCTCTTCCATGAAAGCCATAATTTTAGTGAGGAGATATTCTTCAAAATCTTCTTTATTCTCTTCATATTCTAGGTCTTCTTTAGCCTTTATCTTTAACTTCCTTGATGGGCTCTGGATTTCCTTCTTGCTTTCCATCATTTTCTTGCCTAGAGATCATTTTCAATGCTCAATTTGAGTGAAGATCATGAACTTTATCCCATATTCCTTTTGCTGACGAACATGTTTCAAAATTGGCCTTCATAGAATCAGGTAGCCCATTCAAGATTTATTTCATTTCTCTTGTATTATGTTCCTTGGATTCTCCATCCATCATGTTATCAACAATCACCGATTTCCAGACTTCAATGCCTTGAGTCTTTAAGAAATTCCTCATTATTTCCTCCCATATATCAAAGTTTCCATTGAAAAATGGAGCCTTCACAAATTGATTGACTTCAATTTCGGTGATTGAGGGAGACACATCTTTACGAAGATTGGGTACTTTCTTCCTTGACTTCACCATTTGTGTTCTAATGATCAACCTTCAAGTTATTAGGCTTTGAGTGAAGGAACTGGCTCTGATACCAATTGTTGGAAATATTGGGGGGGGGTGGTGGGGGGGTGGGGGTGAATCAGTGTTTCTTTTCAATTGTTATTTTTACTAGTTAGATCACTTATATTTAAAAAAAAAGAAATGAATAATAGGAATAAATGCTTTTATTAATATAATATTTACAATGAATCAAGTACAATATAGGTATGGATCCAACCCTAGATGAAGACACACAGGCTCTAACCTAGGATGTACCAAGTACTTACTTGGACTTTCCAAGGCACCGACCTTCTCAATTCTGAGGCACCGACCCCAAGGAATCCAATCCTATATATTCTTCTTCAAGCAATGACCTGGATTCTTGAGGACTCTGATCCTCTAGGGCTCTAACCCTATCCTTTAAGGCACCTACCTTGTTTGATCTAGGCTCCAACCTTTAGGGAACCAACCCTCTAGGCTCCAAACCACTATTGTACTTTGTCTAGACATGTTTGATACAAAAGTCACAACTCCCAAAGTCTTCTTCATGGATCCTTGTCAATCTTCAATCATAGTATCCATGTTATGTCATCAATGACAACCTTTTCATATAGAAGATATCTCCACAACTCTTCATATTACCCTAACAATTTCTCAAAGGTCACCTCATGATGACTAGCGCATCATGGTCTCCAAGGATCTCCACGAATCTTCAAAGTCAACGCTAATGGAAAGGATGTATACTCTAAGACTACTCCAGAAGAGTCTTCACAATGAATCCTCTTTCAAGAGTACTTCAAACTGGTTCAAAACCAAGGCTTGCTCCACTATAGTTCAACAAGGTTATTCAAATTACTTCTTCAACAAGTCTGCAAGGAATGCTTTAAAGGTATACAACAAGTCTTCTCTTCAAGATATATCATTCATAATCCAAACTATATCAAAAATAAACTTCTCCAAACTATGTCTAGTATGTTGCTTCAAGATGCTCACAAATATTTCTACATAAGATGCCTTTGCAATCCAAGTTTTGATCCCAAAGAAAACATTCACAGGTAGTACTAGTCCAAAAGATGTTATCCAAACAAGGTTGCCACAAATTGGGCCTCCAACTCAAATATGATCAACAGTCTTCTCAAAGAGTTTAATCTAAGCTTGCTTGAATATCAAAATGTATCTCCAAACTACACAGTCACCTTATAAAAATGCTTCCTTCTAAATCTCTTTATCAAATATGTCTGCAAGATGTAACCGTGCACTACTCTAGATTTACTCAAAAGTTCCTTTTGAATTTGATTCCAAAGTCTCTTCTATCTAGAAAACTTTCTTCACTAATACTATTTTCAATGATAGTCTCAAGGTCTTCAATAACGTTTCAAAGAAATGGTTTCAATGCCTTCAATAGGTATGTTCCACAGTTATGCAACGTATACACTGGAATTCTTCCTTCAGTGTATATCCAACCGAGTTCACAAGTATATTCTCTTGAAACAAGTCTTGTAAGAGTATGATTCTCTTTAAATCTACAATATTATGATTATAAAATAAAAAGGTCACAGAAATATACAATATTGAAGTCACCGAGAGATACAGGTATGGAAGGTATTCACAGATTTAGGTATGCAGTTCACTCAATCTAAAAAAATATCCACCACAGGTTCATACCTTTGTTGTCACTGGTATCATCATAGCTTTGGCTCACTCCAAAAATTATTTGTTGTAGAGAATATCATTGTCCAAAAGATATAATACTGGTCTTCTTATTCAAAAAAATTCTATCATCCCAAAAATTGTAGGTTCAATGGTCTCCTTTTTTTTAACTCAGGAGTTGAATGATAATCTTCAAGTTTTTCTCACTTGACCTTCTGTAACCGAGTTGCTATACTTCTTCTGTAATATTGCCTGAAAACATTGTCTAAAGAATGATCTCAAAACTCTAATAAATATAGGTTTCACATATCAAAGTGAAAACACACGTCTCTGTAATTTGGAGGACATAAATTAGCTTAACGCAGGTCAGCTCATTGTTAGAATTATACCCTTAACTTGTAAATTCTCATTATCCCTCACCGTTTTGAGTTTTGGGCCAAGTAATAGCTCATTAGAAATGAAAAATTATGCTCTAAAGGATGGTGTAGGTTTCATGATGAAATTGTGCCTCTAAGGTAGTAAAAAATATTCTTTAATGTGACTGGTCATTTACTAGTGCAGAAATGGAGGTAGGGAAAAATGCCTTCAAGTGTTAGGCTTCTTCATAGTTTGATTTCTTTATTGTTTTCCTTCTGAATCATAGGGTAATAATGTCATTTTTAATGTCAACAATTCACCATTTCATTAATATAGTGTAGTGATACTTCATCAATCATATATAGCATCATGTCATCATGCAGTTTTCCATCATCAAGATCATCAGAGGTAAGGACATTTAAGGTTATGGATTCACACCATCATCAAGACCATCAAAGGTAAGGACATAATATAGTCCTTCATAAAGTGTGGGCATTCATCAAGGTAGTCCACATAAGTCATCAAGGGCTTCTAAATCATCAAGGTACATGATTGGTACTTGGTACTTGGCACTTCTTCATGAGTGACTTGACATCCTCCTCGATGGATATCATCATCTAGCATCTCAAGAATATTTTCCATCCTAAACAATTCCATATTGACATCAATGACAACCTTGATTAACAATGTTGTTAAATATTTCCCATGATTACCAAGTTTGAAGGAAGTTTACCAAGAGGACAATGGAGCAAGTCAATCACCAAAGCAGTTATGTTATGTAGCTCCAAGAGGACCATGGTAGCCTAGTCAACTTAGTATTTGCAATAACCTAATCCAAAATTTCAAGGTTATGCACATCCATCTAAAATTAATTGGAATAGACCATTTCCTTGGCAATCTTGGCCATCTCAACCCCATAACCAATCTTGGCAACAAGGTTGGCAAGGACCTTATGAGAGAAATCCATTGAATACTTTCCTCAATATCCTCCATGCCCAACTCCATGTTATCCCTACCATCCACCTCCACCACAACTACAACCTCAAACTCATCCATCTCAAAGATACCCTCCCACTCAACTACATGTACCACCATTTCTAAACCCAACAAGGAAGTATCTCAACCCACTTACAATGCTAAGGCACCACACTTCCAAACAGCTCCTCTTGATCTATATGGTATTCATCTTAGATCAAGAAAGGTATTGCAAAAAAGAGATTCTTTTGATGTCATTGAAGGACAACATCCATAAGAAGAATATTCAAATGAGGATACCAAAGGATCATGGGATGCAATTGATGGAGACAAGACATCAGAATCAGAGATTGAGTAAGTTACATCATGTTCAACATTAGATCTTCTATGTGTTCAAGAGAATAATCAACAAAAAGAAGAAGATCTGAATTTCATGGAAGAAGAAGACATCCAAGATGATCCAAATCAGTGAGTGGGCCAGAGGCATCACAACTATATTAAAATACGGTTATAGGAAATTGTTAAGTTATAGCAACACACTCTTCTTCAATAATTTTTGATCTCATCTCAATCAAAGTAGTTGGTATCTCACATTCAATTCCATGTCAAAGCATATGTTTTGCGCCTACACATGATTTCATCTGTCATCTTGTTATGCAAGTGGCTCCATTGGAATTATTCCTACACTTGAAAATGATTTTGGTTTTTTGAAGTAGAGTAGGATAGAAAAAGAAATAAAAAATGAAAAATAAGAGGGAAAAAAAAATCTTAGGTGAAAACCTCCTTTGAGGCACCTAAGATTGGCTCATTGATTGAAAACCTCCATGAGGCAGTCAATGGGTTGGAAAAAAAGAGAAAAAGGAGAAAAAGAAAAGGTCCTAGGTGAAAACCTCCTTTGAGGCGCATAGGCAGACCTACTAGTTGAAAACCTCATTGAGGCAACTAGTAGGTCTAAAAGAAAAAGAAAAAAATGAAAAAATGAAAAGAAAAAAATTATTTTCTCCATGTATCTCTCTCTCATGAATGCAAGTGCTCTCCAAACTTTGCAAGCAACAAGAACACTTTAGCACCAAAAGGAAAAAATTGATCAAAAATCTAGTCAAAGGAAGTCAAACTTGGAATTTGTACTCATTTGCTCAGATGCTCCAAAAGGACCAAAGCCATGCCAATCCATCACCCTCATCCATTTCCAACATCCACCCATCATTTCCAAGTCTTTCTCATTCATTTTCCTCGCTGTCCTAAAATGCTACAGGATGGCTCTATTTTGCTACAGGAAGCCAAAATACACAAATTAGAAAATAGTTTTTATCATATCTTTAAAGTTGTGCATCTATTTTCCTATATGTTTCATGGGGAGATGCATATGGGTGATGGTAACATGCTCAAGAAATTTTAGCAAATTCCAATGCACACTTTTAGAGAAATCGACCTCCATCACCTACAACCATTTTTAATTTGTCTCAACATTCGTGCATCCATTGGCCAAGATTTGTTTTGGGGAGGTGCATAAGGATGATGGAACCATGCTCAAAAATTTTTAGGTCAATCCAGTATAGCGTTTGATAGATATGCATAAAACCATTTTGCTAGAGGAGGTTGTCTTGAAATGCTACAAGAAGGCCTGAATTGCTATAGTATGGCTGAGAAGAAGCTATAGGAGGCAGATCTGATTGAAGAAAGGGATCAAAATGTCATGTATTCTTTAAGGAAGGTTGAGAGAGGTCCTCCAACACCACTTTCATCACTCATCCACTCCATCCAGCCAAGATTCATTTCAAATTCCACTCTTCCTTACATGAAAAAATCATAGAAAACTTTTTCATCAATGTTTCCACCACCTACACCACCTCTTGATGATTTTAACCATGTCCTTATACTACCTATGAATTTCCATCAATCCCACATGAATTAATGAGGTCTCAAAGAGGAATTAAATGACTGCTACCAAAAGAGAATTCCTCCTTCAGCAGCCTCCATAGTTACAACATAACTCAACATCAATTTTTTTTCACTCAGACAACAAAAGATCTATCCACCTTGAGCATCATGAATCCATTTATGAATATTGAGAAGGGGCGCACCCTCATTAGGAAGCAGTCCATCCACTCCACCAATAGCAGATTGAACACTAGAAAGAAACTTTCACACAACAACCTTATCAGTCAAAGAATCATCAAGCTATGAAGACCTAGAATATGAAGAGAATAAAGAAGATTTTGAAGAATATCTCCTCACTAAAATTATGGCTTT